>Ga0247738_10000046_pt1 | contig 97144 bp, 96 predicted proteins | sample UWRJL013104B2_FD_180936 | JGI IMG/M metagenome (GOLD analysis project Ga0247738, IMG submission 180936) | Plant litter microbial communities from Arlington Agricultural Research Station in Wisconsin, United States - UWRJ-L013-104B-2 | ecosystem: Environmental > Terrestrial > Plant litter >...
CGTCCCGCCCGCCCCGCGCCCGCCCCCGCCCGCCCCACCCCGCCCTCGCCCCATCCCACAGGGGTCGAAAGGAGCTTTTCGCCGGTTATGGGGCGGGCTGACCGGCGAAAAGCTCCTTTCGACGCCGTTCGCCGTCGTCGTAGGCTGGAACAACCGGCATCCGGAGGTGGAAGATGACTGACCCTCGAGACGCGGCGTCCCGATACCGGGCACAACGCGACGGCGAGTCGGATGCTGACACCGAACCCGCCCCGATGCAGCTCACCGCAGAGAACCAGCACGAGTACGTCGAGACGGCGATCCAGCTCGCCATCCGCCGCGGCGAGTTCGACGATCTGCCCGGCGCCGGCAAGCCGCTCGAAGGGCTCGGCACTCACCACGACCCGGATTGGTGGATCCGGCGCAAGATCGAGACCGAGAATCTGTCCGGCCTCGGGCCGCCTGCGCTGCTGCTGCGGGTCGAAGACCGCGAGCTCGACGCGAACCTCGACCAGCTCGGCAGTGAGAGCGATGTGCGCGAGGTGCTGGAGGACTTCAACACCCGCGTCGTCGCTGCACGGCGCCAGCTGCAGGGCGGCCCGCCGGTCGTCACGCGCACGCGCGACGTGGATGCTGAGATCGAGGCCTGGCGCACGCGCCGAGCAGCCCGTCCCGTCCCGGTCGTTGCTCCGGAGCCGCCTCGGCGCCGGTTCGGTCGACGGAAGAAGGAAAACCGCGGTTAGGGCGATGCCGAAGCCGGGAATTCCATCCTCGAACGACTCGTGCGAGGCACCCCGCACATAGGGTGGAGATCATGACTGATGCTCTCCCCGCCGGCCTCGCCACCGAAGAATTCAGCTCCGAGATCCGTCCGCAGGACGATCTCTACAGGTACGTGAACGGCTCGTGGCTCGAGCGCACGGAGATTCCTGGGGACAAGGCAAGGTGGGGATCGTTCCACCTGCTCGCCGAGCAGGCCGAGAAGGACGTGCGCACGATCATCGAGGAGTCGCAGAGCGCCGAAGCGAACACGCTCGCACGCAAGATCGGCGACATGTTCTCGAGCTTCATGGACACCGAGCGCATCGATGCCGCCGGTGTCGCCCCGCTCGCCGAGACTCTCGCTGAGATCGACGCGATCGACAGCATCCCCTCGCTCCTCGCCACCGTCGGCGCGTACGAGCGCGACGGCCGCGCCCACCTGATCGGCCTCTACGTCGACGGCGACCCCGGCAACCCTGAGCGCTACGTGCCGATCCTCGTGCAGTCAGGCGTCTCGCTGCCCGACGAGAGCTACTACCGCCTCGACAACTTCGAAGGAACCCGCACCGCGTATCGCGCCCACCTCGAGCGTCTGCTCGCGCTTGCCGGTGTCGCGGATGCCGCGGGGAATGCCGAGCGCTCCTTCGAGCTCGAGAAGGAGATCGCCTCGCACCACTGGGACAACGTCGCGAGCCGCGACGCCGTCGCCACCTACAACCTCAAGAAGTGGGATGACCTTCAGAGCCTGGTCGGTGTCGATCTGTCACCGTGGCGAGACGCTGTCGCACCGAGCAACCCTGACGCCTTCGCCGAGGCGGTCGTCTCCCAGCCGAGCGCTCTCGAGGGCCTCGGCACGCTTCTCACCGAAGAGCGTCTGGACGAGTGGAAGTCGTGGTTGCGCGCGCACGTCGTCCACGCCGCCGCTCCGTACCTCACAGACGACATCGTGCAGGAGAACTTCTCGTTCTACGGCACCGAGATCTCCGGTGTCCCCACGATCCGCGAGCGCTGGAAGCGCGGCGTCTCCGTGACAGAGGGCGCCCTCGGAGAAGCCATCGGCAAGGTCTACGTCGAGCGCCACTACCCGCCGACGGCGAAGGCCGCCATGGATGAGCTCGTGGCCAACCTCATCGAGGCCTACCGGCAGAGCATCACGACGCTCGAGTGGATGAGCCCGGAGACCCGCGAGCGCGCGCTCGCCAAGCTCGATGCGTTCACCCCGAAGATCGGTCACCCCGAGGTGTGGCGGGACTACTCGATTCTCGAGATCGACGCCGCTGACATCTTCGGCAACGTTCGACGCGCGAACATCTTCGAGCACGACCGCAACATCGCCAAGGTCGGGGGGCCCATCGATCGCAACGAGTGGCACATGCCGCCGCAGATGGTCAACGCCTACTACAACCCCTCCATGAACGAGATCGTGTTCCCCGCGGCCATCCTGCAGTACCCGTTCTTCGACGCCTCCCGCGACGCCGCGGCTAACTACGGTGGCATCGGCGCCGTGATCGGTCACGAGATCGGTCACGGATTCGATGACCAGGGCAGCCGCTATGACGGCTCCGGCAAGCTCGACGACTGGTGGACGGATGCAGACCGCTCGGCGTTCGAGGAACGCACGAAGGCACTGATCGCGCAGTACGACGCGCTGGTCCCGGTGGGGTTGGGCGAGGAGAACCACGTCAACGGCGCCCTCACGATCGGTGAGAACATCGGCGACCTTGGTGGCCTCGGTATCGCACTGAAGGCGTACGAACTGTCGCTCGACGGGGCACCGTCGCCCGTGATCGACGGACTCACCGGAGTGCAGCGGCTGCTGCTGTCATGGGCGCAGGTCTGGCAGCAGAAGAGCCGCGACGCCGAGACGGTGCGGCTGCTCACGATCGATCCGCACTCCCCGAACGAGTTCCGCTGCAACCAGATCGTGCGCAACATCGACGCCTTCTACGACGCCTTCGACGTGACCGAGACGGATGCGCTGCACCTGCCCCGCGAACAGCGTGTGACGATCTGGTGATCTTTGTCCGCAGGCCATGACACCCCGACGGCCTGCGGGGTTACGATAGCGAGTGCTGCTGGGGGGTAAGCTCCCCGCAGCGTCCCCTGAAGACCTTCCCGGGAAGGAACATGCGTGGGCACTCCCCCTGAGCCTTCGCCGCCTGCGATGTTGCGCCGATCACATCGCAGCCGTCGACGTCTTCCTCGCCGCGCCGCCGTGGGCCGCAGGTCGTTCGTCGCCACTCTGCGCGCTCTCGAGGAGTTGGCGGATGCCGGTGCCCAGGTCTCGGTGCACGTCACCGACCTCGACAGCGGTGACCAGGTGCTCGCCGGGGACGATCACGTCACCATGCCGATAGCCGGTCTCGGTGTCGTGCCGCTGCTGATCGAAGTCGCCGCAGGGTTCGAGGCGGGAACGCTTGATCCGCTGGAGATCGTCGACCGGTCCTCGACCGACCTGGTGACGATGGCAGGGCTCTGGCGCAACCTGCGGGCACCGGCCCTGCCGCTCGCCGACCTCGCGGTGCTCGCCGCCACCGCCGGCGACCCGATCGCCGTGAACGCCCTCCTGGCGCATGTCGGAGAGGACCGGGTGAACGAACGGCTCGAGACGCTCGGTCTTGCACAGACCGCTCTGCTCGATCGATTCCGGGATGAGCGAGGGCCGGACGATGCCCCGCACCTCGCGGTCGGCACGACCCGAGAGCTCGCCGGACTGTTCTCCGCCCTGGTGAACTCCACCGCGGTGGATGTCGCCGTCAGCGCGCAGGTGTCGGAGTGGCTGAGTCTCAATCACGATCTGAGCCTGGTCGCGGCATCCACGGGTCTCGACCCTTTCGCGCACGACCACGACGCGCATGGGCTGCTGTTCATCAACAAGACGGGGCGCGAACGCGGAGTGCGTGCGGAAGCGGGCGTGCTCGCGGGGCCCCGATCCGGGATCGCGTATGCGATGGTCGTCTGCTTCGACGACCTCTCGATCACGCACCGGCTCCGCGTGCACGACGCGTTCCGTCTGCTGGGGCTCGAGCTGATGGAGTACGCCCACTGACGAGGTCTCTGCACACCTGCAGGGAGATCGTACGGATGTAGGGACGACGCCCGGCGTGTCACCCTGCATCCGTGCATCGGCCCTGCAGGTGTACGCAGGGAACCGTCAGAAGGGTCCGAACCTGTGCTGCGGATCGAGAGCCTGCACGATGGGTTCGAGGGCATCGGCGAGGGCTTCCAGCTGTGCGGGTGTGAGTCGATCGAGCACCAGCCGGTGCGCCGTGGCGAAATGGTCGGGTGTGGCGAGCACGAGCCGCCTTCGGCCTTGTCGGCTGAGCTTGAGCAGCACGCTTCGTCGATCGGTCGTGCTCTCCTGCCGCTCCAGCAGTTCGCGTCGCTGGAGCCGGCTGACGACCTTGGAAGCCCGGGGGAGCGTCGCATTCGTCGCTGCGGCCAGATCGCTCAGACGCATGGCGCCCCCGCGCTGCAGCGTGCTGAGAAGGATGAACTCGTAGTGGGTGAGGTCGGCGTCGCGCTGCAGTTGCGTGTCCAGGGCAGTCGGAAGGAGTTCGGCCGTGCTGATGAGTGCCAGCCATGCGCGGGACTGCTCCGGTGTCATGCGGGGAAGGGATGCGACCATGTCTCCATTCTGCCGGGAATAGTTGTCGAGGCAAGTGCGTTGACCATAGTAATTGCCGAAGCAACTAAATGCGCGGCTCTCACGAAAGGCACCACAATGACTGCGATCACCGTCATCGGAACAGGGAACATGGGTCAGGCCATCGCCGGCCTCGCGCACAAGGGCGGAGCGAGCGTCCAGATCCTGGCGCGCGACCTGGAGAAGGCGGGAACCGCAGCTGCCGCGATCGGCGCCACCGCCGGCGTCGTCGGAGACGCCATCACCGGCGAGATCGTAGTGCTCGCGCTCCCGTACCCTGCCCTTTCGGAGATCGCCGAGGCGTACGGCGCGCAGCTCACGAACAAGGTCGTCGTCGACATCACCAACCCCGTCGACTTCGCGACGTTCGACGGACTCGTCGTTCCCGCCGACTCGTCCGCTGCCGCAGAACTCGCGGCAGCGATTCCCGGCGCAAGGGTGGTGAAGGCGTTCAACACGAACTTCGCCGCGACACTCGTCTCGGGCGATCTCGGCGGTGTTCCCACCGTGGTGCAGGTCGCCGGCGACGACGACGCCGCGAAGAAACTCCTCGCGGATGTCCTCACGGCCGCCGGTCTTGCAGTGGCGGATGCCGGTGCACTCACTCGCGCGCGTGAGCTCGAGGCGTTCGGCTTCCTGCAGATGGTGCTCGCCGTGCGCGAGCAGATCAGCTGGACGGGTGGCTTCGCGGTCCTTTCCTGAGGGAACTGCCGGCGGACTCGGGGCCGGGGCCCGCGAGCCGGCCGACGTTAGAGTCGTCGGATGGACGACTGGACACCGCATCGACGCGACGACGGCGAACTGCTCGGCTGGATCCACCCCGCGGGCGACGAGTGGATCGCTGTCGACGTACTCGGCCGGCCGATCTCCGACCCCACTGAATGGCTGGATGCCGAGGAGGCGCTGGAGGAGCACGGCCTGTCGTGGCTCGCCGACCCGTGGATGTTGGACGGCGAAGCCGAACGCCCCCTTCGGGTGCGCATGGTCGAGGTCACCCCCGATCGCGGCGGCAAGCCCGGCCGCATCGTCGTGAAGATCGATGATTACGGCGACATGACCCGCACTGCGGCGCAGCAGTTCGTGCTGCCGTGGCCGATGCCCGAGCGGCTGCGGCCTCCACGCCCGGGTGACCCGGACGGCTTCACGCTCTGAGTCTCAGCTCGGAAGTGACGGGTGCCGTTCGACGGCGCGGCTCTTCGGAATGAACAACGACAGCACCAGTGCGACGATTCCGGCGACGATCGCGAGCCAGAAGCAGACGTCGAACGCCTCACGAGTCGGAACTGCCACCCCGTCGACCTCCACGCTCATCGCTGCGAGGACGCCGCCCATCACCGCGGACGCGCTCGACGTGCCGACAGAGCGGAATAGCGCGTTGAGCCCGTTGGAGGCACCTGTCTCGTTCGCGGGTACCGAGCGCATGATGATCATCGGCATGGCGGCGAACGTGAAGCCGATGCCGACGCCGATGATCGCGTTCGAGACCAGGATGTGCCACCACTCGGATGACCAGATCAACACGTACACGTACGCCAGCACGATCGCGGCGGCGCCGACGGTGAACAGCGGTCGGGGCCCGACAGTGCGCTCGAGCCAGCCGGACAGCGGCGAGATCACCATCATGACGAGGCCGGCGGGCATGATGATGAATGCCGCGGTCAGCATGTCGAGCCCGAACCCGGAGCCGCTCTCCACCGGGAGCTCGAGCATCTGCGGGAACGTCACGTTCGACGAGAACAGCGCGAAACCCATGCCGATCGCGGCGATGTTCGTGAACAGCACGGCAGGCCGCGCGGCGACGCGCAGATCCAGCAGAGGGTCGGCCGTACGCAGCTGATACCAGCCCCACACCAACAGCACGAGGATGCCGCCGATCAGGAGCGAGAGCCCGACGGGCGACGTCCAGCCCCATTCGGCGCCTCGCGAGACGTACAGCAGCAGCCCGGTGAGGCCGATCGCCAATCCGATCGCGCCGGGCACGTCGAGGCGGCCGGGGGAGAGCAGGACGTCTTCCGGCACGAACAGGAACACGAGGATGAGCCCGATGATGCCGAGGCCCGCAGCGAGCCAGAACAACGAATGCCAGTCGGCGTTGATCGCCAGATAGGCGGCCAACGGCATCCCCAGTGCGCCGCCGACGCCCATGGTCGCGCTCATCAGGGCGACGGCGGTGCCGAGTCGGTTCGTCGGCAGGATGTCGCGCATGATCGCGATGCCGAGCGGGATCACGCCGGTGACTCCCCCCTGCAGTGCGCGGCCGATGATCACGCCGACGATGGAGCCGGACAGTGCGGCGATCACCGAGCCGATGACGAGCAGAGCCATGAGCACCACGACGACGCGGCGTTTTCCGTACATGTCGCCGAGGCGACCGGAGATCGGTGTGGCGATGGCGGCGACCAGCAGCGTGATCGTGACGACCCACGTGGTGTCTTCGCGTGATGCGTTCAGCAGTGTCGGCAGCTCGGCTTGGAGCGGCACGACCAGCGTGAACATGAACGAGGAGCAGAGTCCGGCGAAGGCCAGCACGGCGACCGTGAGGCCACGATTCGGGGTTCGGGAGAGGCGTTTCCTGGCTTTGTCGTCTCTATCTCCCACTACGCCAGGCTATCGGGGTGTGGCAAGGGGAGGGTCGCGTCGGTCGAATCGGACGGCCCGCTCAGTCCTGCGGCAGGCGCGGCGGCGCAGTGGAAGCGCGCAGGATCAGGGTCGGTTCGACACGCGACACATCACCGACGGGTTCGGTGCCTTCGATCTGCGCGATGACGCGGCGGGCCGCGGCGGCGCCGACCTCCTCGAACGGCTGACGCACGGTGGTGAGGGCAGGTGACGCGTACGCCGCCAGCGCGATGTCGTCGACGCTCACGATCGACACGTCATCCGGCACACTGCGTCCGGATTCATGCAGCGCGCGGATGACCCCGAAAGCCATCTCGTCGCTGCTGACGAACACGGCGGTGGCGCCGGGGATCGCGGCGATCGTGCGACCGGCACGGTAACCGGATTCGCTCGTCCAATCGGCCGGGATCACCGGAGGCGGCTCGATGCCGTGTTCACGCAGGACGCGTTCCCAGGTCTCGCGACGCTGCACGCTCTCCGTCCAGTACGCGTCGCCTGACACGTGCCACACCGTCTGGTGCCCGAGATCGAGCAGGTGCTCGACGGCGAGTCGGGCGACCTCGGTCTGATCGACGGCGAAGGCCGCGTCCTCTTCCGGTGAGACGCGCACGTTGCGAGTCGACGGTGTGCGTTCTGTTCTCGCCCTCATGCCTGGGTGATCCAGCGACACGGGGACACCGAGGATGATGCCCTCCGCGCCCTGGCGCTCCAGACGGTCGAAAGCTTCGAGGATGTCCTCGATGGACGCGTGGTCGGAGACGGATGCCGTGGTCACGGTGTAGTCGTTCTCTGCCGCGACGCGCTCGATTCCGACGCCGAGAGCGGCGGTGGAATAGCGGTTGGTGGTGAGCACGATGACACCGAGGATTCGCGTGCGTCCCGAGGCCAAGGATGCTGCTGCGGCGTGCACCCGGTAACCGAGGTCTTCAACGGCGTTCAGAACCTTCCTGGCCGTTGCCGGACGCACGTTGCTCTGGCCGGACATGACTCGCGACACCGTCTGCGCCGAGACGCCGGCCACACGAGCGACATCGTTCTGATTGGGAGCGCGATCAGCGGGCGCCCGACGGGGAGACATGGCTTCCATGCTAGTGATCGTGGGGCTGCAAGGCGAGGTTCATATCGGTTGTTGATGGGATAATGTGAACGCAAACAGTTTTTGTTGTCATGCCGGACAGTGCAGTGACGCCTCTCGGGACGGGTGACCTCTCGTGGTGCGTCGTGCGCGGTCGCACGCGGCGAACATCCGCTTCCCCCGGACGTCCTCGGGGGAGACAATCTCGCAGGAGTCCCTGATGAATGAACCAATCTCGCCCAGCACGGCGATCGCACCGGCGATCATCTCGCGTGACGGCCGGTTCATCCGCGACGGCAAGCCGCATCGCATTCTCGCCGGTGCACTGCACTACTTCCGCGTGCACCCCGATCAGTGGGAAGATCGCCTGCGTCGTCTCGCGGCTATGGGCGCAAACACGGTGGACACGTACGTGGCCTGGAACTTCCACGAACGGGTGGAGGGTGAGCCGCGATTCGACGGATGGCGTGATCTGGAAGCCTTCATCCGTCTGGCCGGAGAAGTGGGCCTCGATGTGTTCCTGCGCCCGAGCCCGTATATCTGCGCCGAGTGGTCGAACGGCGGACTGCCCTTCTGGCTGACCGGAAGAGTGAGCGCACTGCGCACGAGCGACCGCGAGTACCTGGCAGCGGTCGACCGCTGGTACGACGAGCTGATCCCTCGTATCGTGCCGCTGCAGGCGGCATACGGCGGTCCCATCGTCGCCGTGCAGATCGAGAACGAGTACGGCTCGTACGGCAGCGACCGCACATACCTCGAGCATCAACGGGATGCGCTGATCTCGAGGGGCATCGTCGAGCTGCTCACGACAGCCGACGGCATCACGACCGACATGATCGCGCACGGATCGGTGCCCGGCGCTCTGCCCACCTTCACGTTCGGCACCGGCGTCGCCACGGCCCAGGAGCTGCGCCGACCGGAAGACGCGCTGATGTGCAGTGAGCTCTGGGGCGGATGGTTCGACCACTGGGGCGAGCAGCACCATGTGCGTTCGGCGGAGAGCATGATCGGCACTGTCGACGAGCTGCTCGCGGCAGGAGGGTCGGTCAGCGTCTACATGGCGCACGGCGGCACGAACTTCGGCCTCTGGAACGGCGCCAACCACGACAGCGCCCTGCAGCCGACGATCACGAGTTACGACTCGGACGCCCCGATCGGCGAGGCCGGAGCGCTCGGTGACAAGTTCGAGGCTTTGCGTGCCGCGTTCGCGCCGTACCACGACGGCGCGCTACCGGAGCGCCCCGCACCCTCGCCGGTGCTGCCGGCGCAGGCGGTCGCACTGAACCCGATCATCGACCTTCGTGAGTTCGTCGAGGCGCTGCCGCTGATCGGTGAGCCCACCCCGATGCCGCAGACGTTCGAGCAGCTCGGTGTCGAGGACGGCATCGTCGTGTATCAGGCGCAGATCGACGTACCGGCGGATGCCGCAGTCGATGTCGATGTGCTGCACGACCGCGCCACGGTATTCATCGACGACGAGCGGGTCGGCACGCTGGAGCGAGACGGAAAGCTGTCGCTGACCCTTCCCGGCGGTGCTCGCCAGGCGCAGCTCACGATCGTGGTCGAGAGCCTCGGCCGTATCAACTACGGCCCGCACACGGGTGAGGGCAAAGGCATCATGCGCGGCGTGCGCGTCAACGGCCGTCGCTATGTGCACGGCTGGACGCACCGGGCGCTGCCTCTTGATGCGGCACCACCGGCCGATGCGCCCGCGAAGGGCGCCGCCGCAGGCGCCTTCGTGGACGGCGTCGCGCGTGCGACGGTCGAGGTCGAGGCGCCGGCGGATGCCTGGCTCGCCTTCCCCGGCGGCGCGAAGGGCATGGTGTGGCTCAACGGCTTCCTGCTCGGGCGCTACTGGAAGGTCGGCCCGCAGGAGACTCTCTACGCCCCCTCCCCGCTCTGGAGATCGGGTGCGAACGAGATCGTGGTGCTCGACACCGACGGCTTGGGAATCACCGTCGAGGTGCGCGATCGACCCGAGTTCGGCCCTACCGAAGAGTTCGTCGGGTCCTGATCGTTTCGGACGAATCGGTCACATTCGCGTGACCGGGGGCGTCTCCTTCATGAACCGCCGCGCCGGCGGACAGCCGAAGGAGACACCATGCCCGCAATTCGTGAAGACCAGCTCGCAGATTTCACCGGCGCGATCGTCACGCCGGACTCGTCCGACTATCCGCAGGCAGCACGCACCGCGCTCGCCTTCGCCGAGCCGGCACTCATACTGCGTCCGGTCGATGTCGCCGATGTGCAGCGCGCCGTGCGCTTCGCCGCGGCATCCGATCTTCCTCTCGCCGTGCGCGGCGGTGGACACTCCGCGGCGGGGCTCGGCACGATCGATGCGGGCGTCGTCATCGACCTCGGTGCGATCGACTCGGTCGAGATGCTCGGCGATCGGAGAGTGCGCGTCGGCGGTGGCGCACTCTGGCGGCAGGTGGCCGAGGTGCTGGCACCGCACGGGCTCGTGATCTCGTCCGGCGACACGGCAGAGGTCGGCGTCGGCGGGCTGACGCTCTCCGGCGGAATCGGCTGGCTGGTCCGGCAGCACGGACTGGCACTCGATCATCTCCGCGCCGCAGAACTCGTCACGGCCGACGGGTCCGTTCTCCGCGTCGACGACTTTCACCATGCCGACCTGTTCTGGGCCCTGCGAGGCGGGGGCGGTGCGTACGGCGTCGTGACGGCATTCGAGTTCGAGGCGCAACCCACCCCTCAGGTCACATTCGCATCCCTCACCTTCCCGGCAGAACAGGCCAGGCAGATCGTTCCCGCGTGGACGCGATACATGCGCACGGCGCCGGACGCGATCAGTTCGACGCTGGTGCTGTCGAACCCCTTCAACGGCGGCGTCGACGCACCCATCGAGGCCACGTTCTCGCGGTGCGATGCAGGTGCGGTGGACGATGCACTCGCCGCGATGCGGAGCGCGGGAGCGCCGCTGACCGAACACGTCTCGCGAGTCCCGTATGCCGAGACTCTGCACCAGGGCAACGAACTTCCCGCGGGGTTGCGGATCGCGCTGCGCAACGGATTCGTCTCCGCTGCATCTGCGGATGCTGCAGCCGACGCCGTCGCAGACATCGCTGCGACGGAACAACCGGCGTCGATCGTGGTGCACAGCCTGGGAGGGGCGTTCGGCCGGATCCCGGCCGAGGCGACAGCGTTCGCGCACCGGGATGCAGAGCTCATGGTGAGTACGTTCGCGGCGGCCCCCGAGTCCGCCTATGAGGCGCTGCGGGCGCGCATGGACGGGGTCTGGCAGACGCTTTCGCGGTTCACCGACGGCGCATATGCGAACTCCCTGGACGGTACGGCCGCGGATGCCGTGGCATCCGTCTACCCGGAATCCACGCGGAACCGACTTGCGGAGATCAAGGGCTCATATGACCCTTCGAACGTGTTCTCACGCACTTTCGCCCCTTCTCCGGAGTCCGCGCGGTAATCTGCGCAGGGCGAGAGGGATCACGATGAACACCAGTGCGCTCGCGGCCGAGTTCGATTCGCATCGGCGATACCTGACGACGGTCGCATACCGAATGCTCGGCTCACATGCTGACGCGGAGGATGCCGTTCAGGAGTCGTGGTTCCGTCTCGAGCGGGCCGACGGGGTGATCGATGACCAGCGCGCCTGGCTCACCCGCGTAGTGAGTCGAATCTGCCTCGACCAACTGCGCACGCGCACGAGGCGGCAGGAGGATCCGCTCGATGCGCTGCCGGACATCGAGGTGCCGCAGGATGAGCGCGGCCCCGCAGCCAGCGCGGAGCAGGCCGACCAGGTCGGCTACGCACTCATGCTGGTACTCGAGCAGCTCGCGCCCGACGAGAGGCTGGCATACGTGCTTCACGACGTCTTCGGGCTGCCGTTCGATGACATCGCCGACGTCGTCGCACGCACGCCCCAGGCCACCCGCAAGCTCGCCAGCCGCGCGAGGGACCGGGTTCGGGGCGCGGATCCGCTGTCTCGGCAGTCGCGCGCGACCAAGGATCAGCAGCGGGCGGTCGTCGATGCGTTCCTGGCAGCCGCTCGCAGCGGTGACTTCGCGCGATTGGTGGGGGTTCTGCACCCCGATGTCGAGTTCCGTGTCGACCGGGGCCCCGACGGACTGCACATCGTCCGTGGCGCCGAGCAGGTCGCGTCGCAGGCATCGCAGTTCCATCGCCTTGCGCGCGACTACGAGTTCGAGATCGTCACGCTCGGCGACAGCATCGGCGTGCTGGCGCTGGAGGGGGGTGCGCCGAGCTCGCTGCTGATGTTCACCAGCGCCGATGGTGTCATCACCCGCATGGAGACGCGACTGCTCGGCTGAGCAGCATCCGGCATCCCCTCCGACGACGAAGGGCCCGCGACCGGCGTCGCGAGCCCTTCGGGAGAGAAGAGCGTCAGCCCTTGACCGCGCCCGCCGCGAGCCCGGAGCGCCAATAGCGCTGCAGGCCGAAGAAGAGGACGATCAGCGGGATGACGCCCAGCAGGGCGCCGAGCATCACTGCACCCTTCTCCGGAGCGAAGTAGCTCATCATGCCGTAGAGACCGAGAGTGACCGGCTTCAGATCGGCGCTGGAGATCATCATCAACGGCAGCAGGAAGTTGTTCCAGGTCGCCACGAAGATGAACAGGAAGATCGTCACCATCGCCGGCGACAGCAACCGCAGCACGATGGTGAAGAAGATCCGCACTTCGCTCGCACCGTCGATGCGAGCAGCTTCGAGCAGCTCCGTCGGCACCGACGACTCGGCGTAGACCATCCCGAGGAAGACGCCGAATGGAGAGACGGCTGAAGGGATGATGATCGCCCACATGGTGTTCGTGAGACCCAGGGCGTGGAACTCCATGTACAGCGGCACGGTCAGGAGTGCGACCGGCAGCAGGAGCCCGGCCATTATGATGCCGACCGCGATCCTCTTGCCGGGGAACGCGAACTTCGCGATCGCGTATCCGGCCATGATCGCGAAGAGCGTTCCGATGACCCCTGCGGCGGTCGAGTACACGATCGAGTTGCCGACCCAGCGCCAGAACATGCCCTGTGTCCAACTCATGAGGCTGTCGTAGTTGGCGTCGAGGTTCCAGTTCGCGAACCAGAACCCGAAGGTGTTCGTCAGATCGGCGTTGCTCTTCGTCGACGCCACGATCACCCAGTAGACGGGCATCAGGAAGTACACCAGTGCGACGACGAGGGCGAGGATCCCGAAGGTCTTCGCGACGGGGCCGGGTGCGATGGAGCGCGGTGGCATGTCTGCTGGTGGGGATGACGGCCTGCGCGGTCTGCGCTTCGTGTGGGCTGCAGTGATCAGTCGTGTGGTGCTCATGTCAGTTCGCCTTCTTGCGCTGCGCGAGCGAATAGACGACGGCGAGGGCGCCGGCGATGATCGCCATCAGCAGGGAGTATGCGGATGCCGGGCCGCTGCCCGAGGGTGAGATCTCGCCCATCATCGAGTTGTAGGTGAGCATCATCGGCGTGTAGTCCAGGCCCATCCAGGAGTTCGCGCCCTCCATGATGACCGGTTCGTTGAAGAGCTGGATCGTGCCGATGATCGACAGCAGAATCGCCAGCAGTGCGGCGCCGCGCACCATCGGCACCTTGATCCGCATGGCGATCTGGAAGCCGCCGGCACCGTCGAGACGGGCTGCCTCGTAGAGTTCGCGTGGGATGGACTGGAGCGCTGCGAGGAAGATCAGCATGTTGTATCCGGTGTACGTCCAGGTGGTCATGTTCGCCATGGACGCCAGGATCGTGCCGGGTGCCATGAAGTTCGTGCCCTCCGGCAGGAACTGGATGAACGGGGAGACCTCGGGTGTGTACATGTACAGCCAGATCATCGCCGCGATCACACCGGGGATCGCGAACGGGAGGAAGAAAGACAGGCGGAAGAATGCGGGTCGCCGCACGAGGAACGAATCCAGCAGCAGTGCGAGGGCGAGCGCGGCGATGATCATCACCGGGATCTGGAACGCCGCATAGATGACGACCCGTCCCATGCCGGCCCAGAAGGCGCCGTTCGTGGCGGCAGCTGCGAGCTGGTCGAACCCGACGAAGGTGTCGACCAATTCGCCGCCACCGAACAGGCCGTCTCCGGAGGGGACCTGGGCGAAGAACGCGGAACGAACCGACACGATGATCGGGACGAGGAACACGATGACGAAGAGCACGGCGAACGGGGCCATGAACAGCCAGCCCGTGCGTGCTTCCGCCCGAGCGCGGAATCCCCTTCTCGTGCGTGGCCGCCGGCCCATGGTCTCAGCGGTTGTGGTCACAGCGTGATCGCCTTTCCAGAATGGATCCGGCGGAGGACGCGCACATTCGGTCCTCCGCCGGAACCCGGGGGAGCTCAGGGAGCGGGGAGTTACTCGGCGACCGGCAGACCGAGATCGGTCAGTGCCTTGACGGCCGTGTTCTGAGCGGTGGTGAAGATCTCCTCCACCTGCGCGTCGGCCGCGACGACCGACGCAGCGGTCTCATTCATCGCCGACAGCGTCGAGAAGCCGGGAGCGTACGGGAAGTCCGGGTTGAGGTTCTCGGTCGCGGTGGCGAGCTCCGCGAGCGCGTCCTGGTCGCCGAACTGGCGCAGCATCTTCTCGCTGGTCTTGGGTGTTCCCTTGCCGGCGACGACCAGGCCCTGGGTGGCGAGGTCGTCGATCTGGGTGTTGAACCAGTCGTTGAACTTCATGGCCTCCGCCGGGTGCTCGCAGCCCTTGAGCACTGCGACACCTGATCCGCCGTCGGGGCCCGTCTGCTGACCAGCGCCGAAGTCGGGCAGCTGGGCGATGCGCCACTGGCCCTCGGCAGGGGTTCCGTCGAGAGAGTCGAGCAGGAAGCCGGCTTCCCATGCGGCGCCGATGTGACCGATGAGGCTGCCGTCGTTCAACGCGATCGTGAAGGGCTCGCCCCAGCGGTCCGCCTTGAGCGTCTGGCCGCTGTCGAGCAGGTTCTGCCAGAACGCGGCCACCTTCTGCGAGCCTTCTCCTTCGGCGTTGACGGCCCATTCGTCGTCCTTGGTCGAGAACCAGGTGTCACCGGCTGCGGCGGACTGGGCTGCGAGCCAGTGGGTGGCCTCATCAGGGGTGAAGGCCGAGAGGTACTTGCCGGCGGCGGTCGCAACCGCCGACGCAGCCGTGAGTTCCTCGATCGTGGTCGGGACGGTCAGATCGAGGGCCTCGAGCTCGGCCTGGTTGTAGAAGTAGACGAGCGGACCGACATCCTGCGGAAGGCCGACGACGACGTCACCGACCCGCATTCCTGCGAACGCACCACCCGAGTAGTTGTCCTCATACTTCTCCGCCTCAGCGGTGACGTCTTCCAGAAGGCCCTTCACGTACAGCTGCGGCGCTTCGGAGTACCCGACCTGCGCGAGGCACGGGGCGTTTCCGGCCTTGACGTCGGTCTCGAGCTTGAGGACCATGTCGGTGGCAGCGCCATCGAACTTGGTCGTCTTGACCTGTACGTCGGGGTGCTCCTCGTTCCAGCGATCCGCGATCTCCTCGACCGTCGTCATGTCGGCGCCGTTGTCGAGGCGGTGCATGTACTCGATCGTGATGGGCTCACCTTCGGCGGTGCCGTCGTTGCTGCCGGAGCTGCTGCAGGCTGCGAGGCCGAACGCCGAGAGGGCGCCGACGGAGATGACCGCGGCAGCGCGGATGATTCGTGTGTTGGCCATGAGGCGTTCTCCCCTTTGAGGGTCATGTGACTGACGGTCGGGGCGGATGCTGTGGCACATGCGCGCCCGTCGGACCATTAAACCTGGAAATGTTTGCGTTCACAAGATAGCGATACTTGGGGACAATTTCCTAGTCGAATGCTGATGTCGTGCGCTGCCATTCGACTGGCCTTTTTCGCATCGAGGCCGACGAGGGGCAGACTGGGGGCGTGCGAACCATACGTGATCTCGACACCGTTGAACTCATCATCGAGGCGCAGTCCCTGCTGGATGCCATCCGCGGGCCGGAGCGCGTGATCGATGCCGGTACGTTGCGTGCGCTCGAACAGTCGGGCAATTACGTCGTCGGGCTGTTCGACGATGAGTCCGGCGCGGAGCGCATGGTCGGTGCGTCCGTCGCCTTCTTCGGCGTTCCGGGCCAGCGCACGATGCATTCGCACATCACCGCACTGCTGCCCGAGTACCGTGGCCGCGGATGGGGGCGGGAGCTCAAGGAGCACCAGCGTCAGTGGGCCTTCTCCCGGGAGGTCGGTCGGATCACGTGGACCTTCGACCCGCTCGTCGCCCGCAATGCGCACTTCTTCCTCACCGTCCTCGGGGCCCGGGTGATCGGGTATTCGGTGAACAACTACGGCATCTTCGGAGGTGGCGACGCCGGCGACGAGAGCGATCGTCTCGATGTCGAATGGGCGCTCGCCGACATCGCCAAGCATCCTGCGGCGGAGGCCGTCGTGGCGACGCTCGAGATCCCGACGGACATCGAGGGGATGCGCCTGTCCGATCCTGACGCGGCGCACGAATGGCGCCTGAGGCTGCGCGGCGAGATGGAGGGGCTGCTCGGCCGTGGTCTGCGCGTCGCCGGTTTCGATGTGAAGCAGGGGTACCTGTTCACCGAGTGAGCGAGGGTGCGCAGGCCCGCCTGACGGTCTCTGCTTTCATGGACTCATGAGCTCAGAGGCAGACTTCGCACAGCATCCGGCCGACACCGAGTGGCACCGCTGGGCGCCGATCGGGCAGACGCTCGACACGAGCGCAGTGCCGGGCAGCGGCCCGGTCCCCAGCATCGCAGCGTTCGAACTGCTGCCGATCGAGCAGATGCTCGTGCCGGAGAAGCCGCGGCATGGCGAGTCAGACGCCTCCGAGTGCGGGCATTGCAAGCCGTCGAAGAGCACGATCTGGCAGGACGACGAATGGCAGGTGAGTTCCGGTTTCGAAGGCGGCGTCGGCCTGCCGTTCGTCGGTTCGATCTCACCACGTCGTCACGTGAAGCTCGAGGACGCCCCGATCGAGGTTCTCGCAGGCCTCGGCCCTGTGCTGCAACGACTGTCGGAGGCCACCAAAGCGATCCCCGCAGTCGCCCGCTGCCACTTCTCGCGGTGGAACGACGGCTCGGCGCACCTTCATCTGTGGGCGTACGCCCGTCCCGCCGGAATGATGCAGGGACGAGGCGCGATCCTGCCGTACTGGGAGCAGTCCATGCCGGCGATGCCGGAGGAGATGATGAACGAGCACATCGAGATCGTGGCGAATGCGCTCGCCGCGGGCGGGGGAGAGGCATTCCCTCACCGTTGAAGCACTGTCGGACACTCATGGCATCCTGTTCGCATGGACGATGAGGCGGGACGGTCGGGCGGTTCGGCGGACAAACCAGCGAGGTACTTCCGTGACGCGGCGGAATTCCGTGCCTGGCTGGAACGTCACCACTCCACCGAATCCGAGTTGTGGATGGAGGTCCGGAAGGCGCATGTCGCCGATCGGGGGTTGACCTGGGCGGATGCTGTCCCAGAGGCACTGTGCTTCGGCTGGATCGACTCGGTCTCCCAGCCCATCGATGAGGATCGGCGTCGTCAGCGTTGGACTCCACGAAAGTCCGGGAGCACTTGGTCGAAGGTGAACGTGGCGCACGTGGAGCGACTCGCGGCCGAGGGCAGGATGGCTCCCGCCGGTCTGGCCGCGTTCGAGGCTCGCAGCGCTGAGCGCACCGGAACCTACTCGCACGAGAACGACGACGCAGAACTCGAGCCGGAGGTGCAGGCCGTGCTCGTCTCCTCTGCTGCGGCGCAGGCTTTCCTCGATGCAGCAGCTCCGGGGTACCGCAAGGCCGTGCGGCACTGGATCGCAACAGCCAAGCGCCCCGCCACCCGCATCGCGCGCGCCGAGCAACTCGTGGCGGAGAGCGCGGCAGGACGGCTCGTGCCGTTCGCGCGGCCGGGCAAGACCCCGGTGTGGCTGGTGCGCGCAGCGGCCGCTGCGGCCGCTGCGGAGGGCTGAACCGGGCGCGTCGGCGCGGATAGGATGGAAGATGCAGCGGCGTGTCCGCGTGCAGCATCCGAATCTCTCCCGACCATTGGAGCCACCGTGGCCGAACAGTCCCGTCTTGACAAGGTCATCAGCCTCGCCCGCCACCGCGGGTTCGTGTTCCAAGCAGGTGAGATCTACGGCGGTTCGCGTTCCGCGTGGGATTACGGCCCCCTCGGCACTGAACTCAAGGAGAACATCCGTCGCCAGTGGTGGCAGACCTTCGTCCGCGGTCGCGGCGACATGGTGGGCCTGGACTCCTCGATCATCCTCCCGAAGCGCGTCTGGGAGGCATCGGGCCACGTCGCCACGTTCACCGATCCGCTCGTCGAGTGCCTGAGCTGTCACAAGCGCTTCCGTGCCGACACGCTCATCGAGGACTTCGAGGCACGCAAGGGCCGCACGGCCGAGAACGGTCTGGGCGATGTGCCGTGCCCGAACTGCGGCAACAAGGGGCAGTACACCGAGCCGAAGGCGTTCTCCGGACTGGTGAAGACCTACCTCGGTGTGGTCGACGATGAATCCGGGCTGTTCTACCTGCGCCCCGAGACCGCGCAGGGCATCTTCGTGAACTTCGCCAACGTGCTCACCGCCAGCCGCAAGAAGCCGCCGTTCGGCATCGGCCAGGTCGGCAAGGCGTTCCGCAACGAGATCACTCCTGGAAACTTCATCTTCCGCACTCGCGAGTTCGAGCAGATGGAGATCGAATACTTCGTGCCGCCCGCCGAGGCGCAGGAGTGGTTCGAGCACTGGGTCGAAGCGTGCTGGGCGTGGTTCGAAGACCTCGGCATCGATACCGCCAACATGCGTCGCTTCGATGTCCCCGAGGACGAGCGCGCCCACTACTCGGCCGGCACCATCGACTTCGAGTACCGCTTCGGCTTCCCCGGCAAGGAGTGGGGCGAGCTGATGGGCGTCGCCAATCGCACCGACTACGACCTCTCCAGCCACTCCGAGGCCTCCGGTCAGAGCCTGTCGTACTTCGACCAGGCATCGGGTGAGCGCTACACGCCTTATGTCATCGAGCCGTCCTTCGGACTCACGCGCTCGATGATGGCGTTCCTCGTCGACTCCTACGTGGAGGAGGAGGTGCCGAACGCGAAGGGCGGCACCGATACCCGCACCGTGCTGAAGCTCGATCCGCGCCTGGCCCCCGTCAAGGTCGCCGTCCTTCCCCTGTCACGAAACGAGAGGCTCTCGCCGCTCGCCCGCGAAGTCGCGGACTCGCTGCGCGGCCGCTGGGCCATCGACTTCGATGACGCCGGTGCGATCGGTCGACGTTACCGTCGCCAGGACGAGATCGGCACGCCGTTCTGCGTCACGGTCGACTTCGATTCGCTCGATGATCACGCCGTCACCGTACGCGATCGCGACACGATGGCGCAGGAGCGCATTCCGGTCGACACGCTTCACGAATACCTGGCCGAGCGCCTCAAGGGCGCCTAGTCCCCCCGCCCCCGACCCCCGCCGAGACCCCGCTTTCGTGCCGAGACCCCGCCCTGCTGACGTCAGCAGGGCGGGGTCTCGGCGGTAAGACGGGGTCTCGAGGGGGAAAGTCGGGTCAGCTCGTGACTGTGATGCGGGCGTACTCGTCGCCGCCCGCTTCCGTCCAGGCGAGCGTGCTCTCCAGGATGCCGCGGAGCACTTCGAGATCGACCTTCTCAAGATCCTTGAGGTAGAGGCATCCGCGACCCGTGGTGTGCGGACCGAGACCACTGAGCGCGTCTGCGTGGCGCTCCGTGTCGTCGAGATAGACCGTGGTCGCGGCCTTGCGTGGTGCGAACGCGAGAATGGGCATGTCGCCCTCGTTGCCGGTCGGATATCGGTAGTGGCACGAGCCGAAGCCGATGATGGTTCCCCAGGCGGCGGGTTCGCGGCCGGAGACCTCCTGCATCAGGGCGGTCAGCGTCTCAGCATCCCTCCGTCTGGTCGCCGGTGCCGCCGCGGCGATCAGGGCGGCGACGTTCGACCCGGTCTGCTTCATGATCTCATTCTCAGCCCGACACGCGCCCTGGTGCCAGGTCCGGCAGAGCCCTGGTGCCGAAGTCGTTCCTCAGAGCGCTCAGGGCGGCGTGCCATCCGGCCAGGCCATGCACGCCAGGACCAGGCGTCGTGGACGCACCGCACAGGTATATGCCCTTCATCGGCGTCCGCCATGGATCAGGACGGAGGACGGGGCGGCGCAGCATCTGCGCCAGGTCAGGCGTGCCGGCGGAGATGTCGCCGCGAGGGTAGTTCGGGTTGTGTCGCTCCACGTCGATCGCCGTGCGCGACGACGTTCCCAGGATCGTGTCGCGGAAGCCGGGTGCGAAGCGCTCGATCTGGCGGATGACGGCCTCCGACCTGTCTGCACGGGATGCCGCAGGCACGTGCGTGTAGGTCCAGAGCGTGTGCTGACCTGCCGGCGCGCGCGTGTCGTCGAACAACGACGGCTGCGAGACGAGAACATACGGGGATTCCGAGAGGGCGCCGTGCGCGACGGCGTTCTCCGCTGCCGCGATCTCGGCCCGCGTGCCGCCGAGGTGGAGGGTGCCGGCGCCGTGGAGCTCTGGGTGCGACCACGGCACAGGCGCGGAGAGTGCGAAGTCCACTTTCGCCACGGCATTGCCATAGCGGAAGCGACCGAGCGCTCGGCGGTATCGCTCCGGCATCCGGTCTCCGGCGATCCTGCTCAACGCGCGCGGTGTCACGTCGAGCAATGTCACGCGCGAGGCCGGCAGTTCGTCTAGCGAGGTGACTTCGTGATCTGTCACGAGTTCACCTCCGTGCGCCAGGAGGTCATCGACCATCGCGTCGATGATGCTCTGGCTTCCACCGATCGGAATCGGCCAGCCCTTCGCATGTGCGTATGCGGTGAGCGCAATGCCGGCGCCTGCGCTTGCCAGGCCGGGCAGCGGCAGGATGGTGTGCGATGCGACTCCGGTGAGCATGGCAGGTGCGGCGTCCTCACGGAAGCGCGAGTTCCACAGCGGACCGCCCTGCTCCAACGCCGCCAGACCGAAGACCAGAGCCGTCGGAATGTCTCGGGGAATGCGCAGGAGCGTGTCGCCGGTGAAGTCGGCGACTCTAGTCGAGCGCTCCACCAGAGGGCGCAAAAGTCTTGCGTACGCGTCGCCGTCCGCACCGAGGCCTTCTGCCGTGCGCCCCAGATCGCGATAGGCGATTCCGGCACGGCCGCCATCGAGCGGATGCGCGAAGGAGATGTCGGGTACGGCGAACCGCACGCGACGGGTGAGTCCGAACTCGCGGAAGAAGCGCGATTCGAAGGCGAGGGGATGCACCGCCGAGCACACGTCGTGGTGGAAACCGGGCAGCGTGAGGTCGTCGGTCGCCGCGCCGCCGCCGGGACGTGCCGCACGCTCGAAAACGCGAACCGAGAGTCCAGCGCGCGCGAGCGTGACGGCGGCGGCGAGACCGTTCGGTCCGGCGCCGACGACGGTGGCATCGACATCGAAAGAGCGCACTGTCATCTGGTCTCCGACTCGGATGCCGTTTTCACGGGGGCGAGTCCCTCAGCCAGGTATGCCAGCCGGTGCAGTGTCTCGGCGTTGCGCCATTGCAGCAGCACATCGGCGAGCACGTGCGGGATCGCTGTCGCGGGCCCGCTGACCGCCTCCTCCTGGATGCGGACCAGGCACCCGTCGCCGAACGGCTTGACGTCGATCGTCACGCGCGCCTCTCCGATCGGCCAGCCGCGAGCGGTCATCACCATGTTGCGCGGCGGATCCCAGGCCACGCTGCTGGTGGTGTCGTCGAGGAGTGCGGGCCAGACTCCGACGGAGTGATGCAGCTTTGCCCCGGGTTGCGGCCATGCGGCGTCGACGTCGCGCATGCGTGATGCCCCGACGACCCAGCTCGGGTACAGCCAGCCGTCCGCCAGAACGCGGAAGACCGCTTCGGGCGGACAGTTCATCCTTCGGACGTTTCTCGACATGTGCGCTCCCTGGATCGTTGCCGCCCAGTCTGCGTCATCGCATCTTCCGCCGGGCCGGGCTTGACAAATGCCCGGCCTACTTGGCGGCCTTCGCCGCCGCCTTCATCATCTTCTTGTGCTCGCGGACCTTCGTCAGCGAGTCCGGCGAGACGATGTCGGCGACGCTGCGGTACGAGCCGTCCTCTCCGTACGGAGCAGACGCCTCACGCCATCCGGCGCCCGTGAATCCGTACTGCTTTCCCAACAGCGCGAGGAAGATCTTCGCCTTCTGCTCGCCGAAACCCGGGAGCTTCTTCAGACGGCGCAGCACCTCTGCACCGTCAGGGTCGCCTCGGGTCCACAGCGCGGCGGCATCCCCGTCCCAGGCATCGACGAGTTCCTGGCACAGTGTCTGAACGCGAGCCGCCATGGAGCCGGGGAATCGGTGAACGGCCGGAGTCTGCTTGAACGCCTCGAGGAAGGCCTCAGGGTCCATGCCCGCGATGGCCGTTGCATCCGCAGCGCCGGTGCGCTGCTCGATCTTGAGCGGACCGGCGAACGCGGTCTCCATGGGCACCTGCTGGTCGAGCAACATGCCGACCAGCAGTGCGAGCGGGTTGTCGGTCAGCAGCGAATCGGCGGCGGTGTCTCCGGTGATGTGAAGGGCCATGAGTCCAGTCTGGCACTCGGCGCGGCGCCGCGGGGCTCAGGCCGATTCGGCTGCCGGGGCATCGGCGGCGGTCTCGGCTGCGATGCCGTAGAGCGTCTGCAGGGCGGCCGCGAACTCGTCGCCGCGTCCCTGTGCCGCGAGTTCGTGCGCGCGTGTCGTTGGGGTGTGCGTGAGCACTCCGGCGAGGTGGCGCATGGCCTGCTCGACCTTGCCACCCTCGTCGCCACGGGCGCGGGCACGCTCGATCTCGGCTTCCATGAGCGAAAGGATGTGCGTGCGGAACGCGACGACCGAGGGTGTCACGCTCTGCTGAGCGCCGATGACGTGGAACGTGTCGGCCGCCTCGCGAACGACCGTGCGGGCGGCATCCGTCGCCTGCAGCTCTTCCAGCGGGGCATGGAGGCGAATGGTCTCGAGGTCGAGCAGCGCGACCCCTTCGAGGGTCGCGATGTCGGGGTCGACGTTTCGCGGCATGCCGAGATCGATCACTAGCTGCGAAGTCTGCAGGCCCATCGGGCACCCGGCCGCGGCGCTACCGGTCGGTCCCTGCAGCTGAGCGCGCCCGAGCACCGGCTCAGTCGCGGTGGTGCAGGTGATCAGCAGGCTGGATGCCGTCGCGACGCGCGCATAGTCGGTCTCGGCGACCGCCGTGATGTCGTGCTTCTTCGCGAAGAGCTCTGCGCGCCCGGAAGGCGAGTACACCGAGATGTTCGTCGCGCCGCGCTCGCGAAGAGTCGCGAGGGTGACCGCGGCGTACGAGCCAGTGCCGACGAGCAGCACGCGCTCTGCGGACCAGTCGGCGATACGGCTGTCGGCGAGCTCGAGTGCGAGACGGACGAGCGAGCGGCCGGCGCGGCCGAGGGCTGTCACGTTCTTGACCTTGCGCTGCGCCTGGCTCGCGCGCTGGAAGAGCCGTTCGAGTTCGGGGGAGGTGGTGCCGTGCTTGCGCGCCGACGTGAGCGCGCGTCGCACCTGACCGGCGATCTCGCCCTCTCCGGACACGACGGATTCCAGGCCCGACGCCACGGCGAACAGATGCTCGGCGACCCGGCGTCCCGAGTGCACGGCGTACGCGCCATCGAGCTCTTCGGCGGGAATACCGGCGGACTGCTCGATCGCTTCGAGCACCGCCTCGACTCCCACAGCTCCGGCCGCGGTCACCGGCTCATCGACTTCGACGTACGCCTCGAAACGATTGCACGTCGAAACGACGACTGCACCCTGCACGCACGGAGCGAGGCGCAGAAGATTCGGCGCGACGTCGTCGGGGGTGCGGCTCAGTCGTTCGAGCATTTCGAAAGAGGCGGTCTTGTGGTTCGCCGTCACACACAGCAGCACAAAGACATCCTACGCCGCCTTCCGGAGTGCCTTCTGAATGCGGGCACCGGGCACCCACAGACTCCGGATGGGAAGATGGAGGCATGCCTTCACCCACCGCCCCGTTGCTGCGTGCGCTCGCCGGAGATCGGCCGGAGCAGACCCCGGTCTGGTTCATGCGTCAAGCCGGACGCTCATTGCCGGAGTACCGCGAACTCCGCGTCGGCACCCGGATGCTCGATGCCTGTCTGACGCCCGACCTCGCCGCCGAGATCACGCTGCAGCCGGTGCGTCGGCACGGCGTCGACGCGGCGGTGTTCTTCAGCGACATCGTCATCCCGCTGCGACTGGCCGGGGTGGATGTCGTCATCGAGCCAGGTCGCGGTCCGGTCTTCGCCGAGCCGGTGCGCACGCGAACCGATGTCGACCGGATCACGTCGATCGATCCGGATGCGCTCGACACGACCGCGATCGCGGAGGCCGTGGGCATCGTCACCGCTGAGCTCGGCGACACTCCTCTGATCGGTTTCGCCGGTGCTCCCTTCACTCTCGCGGCTTATCTCGTCGAGGGCGGTCCGTCGAAGGAGCATCTGCGCGCCCGCGCCATGATGCACACCGACCCAGACGCGTGGAACCGTCTCGCCGGTTGGCTCTCGCGCGTCTCGCGCCGCTTCCTCGAGGCGCAGCGTGATGCCGGGGCTGCGACAGTGCAGCTGTTCGACTCCTGGGCCGGCTCGCTCAGCACCGCCGACTACCGCGCGTTCATCGCTTCCCACTCGAAGGCGGCCGTGACCGACCTCGGCATCCCCGTGATCCATTTCGGCGTCGGTACCGGGCCCTTCCTCAACGACATGAAGCTCGACGGCATCGCATCCGCCGTCGGCGTCGACTGGCGGCAGCCGCTCGACGAGGCCGCAGGCATCCTCGGCCCTGACGTGACGGTCCAGGGGAACATCGACCCGGCTCTGCTGTCGGCTCCGTGGCCCGTCCTCGAGGCGCACGTGATCGACGTGCTCGAGCGTGGCCGCGCGGCGCGAGCGCACATCCTAAATCTCGGTCACGGCGTACCGCCGGACACCGATCCGGATCAGCTCACCCGCGTCGTGGAGCTGGTGCATTCGCGGTCGGACTCGGCACGCGCATGACCGAGGATCCCGTCGACCTCGCCGCCCGCGCGGCGCAACGCCACGTGATCGTCGTCGGTGGCGGCATCGGCGGACTGGTTGCCGCGCGCGAATGCGCGAAGGTCGGTATGAACGTGACGGTGCTGGAGGCGGGGACGAGCCTTGGCGGCGCCATCCGCCGCGCCGAACTCGACTCGATCGTCGTGGATGCCGGTGCCGAGAGCTACGCGACGCGTGGCGGCCACGTGCGCGAACTGCTCGCCGAACTCGGTCTCACCGAGCGGATCGTCAGTCCGAACCCGGCGGGGGCATGGCTGGTCGGCATTCCCGGAGTGGCAGCGGCACCGCTGCCCAAGGGCGGCATCCTCGGCATCCCGTCCAATCCCTTCGCAGACGATGTGCGCCACATCATCGGCTGGGGCGGTGCGTGGCGCGCCTACGTCGACAGGCTCCGGCCGCCGCTGACGATCGGCAAGGAGCACAGCCTCGGCCGCCTCGTCGCCAAGCGCATGGGCGACAAGGTGCGGGATCGACTGGTCGCGCCGGTGACCGCCGGCGTCTACTCGGCACACCCCGATGACGTCGACACCGAAGTCGCGGCTCCCGGGCTGAACGAGGCACTCACGCGCGCGGGTTCGCTCTCCGGCGGCGTCGCGCAGTTGCTCGCAGAGCGCGCTGACCGTGCGAAGAAAGCGCCCGGTTCGGCAGTGGAGGCACTCGCCGGTGGCATGAGCGCACTCGTGGACGCCCTCGCAGACGATCTCGTCGAGCTCGGCGCAGTGGTGCGCACCGGCGTCGACGTCAGATCGCTCGCCCGAGCGGATGCGGGCTGGACGGTCACGTTCCGGCTTGGTGCAGAGGCCGCTGAAGAAGTTGAAGCGGGCGAGGAGGTCATCGACACGCTCACGGCGGATGCTGTCATCGTCGCCACAGCAGAGCCCGGCGCCCGCACGCTGCTCGAAAGTCACGTCGATGCCCTCGGTACGCCAGGCGCCGCCCCCGAGATCGAGATCGTGAGCCTGCTGCTCGATGCTCCAGCGCTCGATGCGGCTCCGCGCGGCACCGGAGTGCTCACCGTGCCGGGCAGCCACACGGCCAAGGCTCTCACCCACGCGACCTCGAAGTGGTCCTGGTTGCGCGAGGCGACCGGTGGCCGCCACATCGTCCGGGTGTCGTTCGGTGCACAGAACGAACCCGCTGCCACAGCTGGGCTCGATGACGACGCCGCCGCGCGGCTCGCGCTGCGCGAGGCTGCAGAGATGCTCGGAGTTCCGCTCACAGAATCGGCTCTCGTCGACTCGTACCGCGCGCGGTTCACGCAGGCGCAGCCGGCATCGCTCATCGGAGCGGCCGATCGTCGCCGTGCAGTACGTGAAGCAGTGCACAAGGTCGATGGCTTGGCGGTCGTCGGTGCGTGGCTCGCCGGGACAGGCCTCGCGCAGGTCATCCCGGATGCGAAGGCGGAGGCCGATCGTCTGCGTCGAGCACTGCTCTGGACGTGAGTGAACCTTGGCTGTCAACCCCCTGACGTATAGATGCCGAAATCGGCATATGGGGTTACGCTGGGTACCTGGCCGACAGGGGCAGAATCCTGCGGCTCGACCGGAACAACGTGAGGAGACCCCATGAAGGGGAAGATCGGACTCGTCGTCGGACTCGGCGTCGGTTACGTACTCGGCACGCGCGCCGGACGCGAGCGCTACGAACAGATCAAGACGCAGTGGCTCAAAGTCTGGAACCTGGACCCGGTTCAGGATCAGGTGACCAAACTCACGGCGTTCGCAGGCGACAAGGCCGCAGCGATCCCCGGCGCGGTCTGGTCCGGCATCGTCAAGGTGGCCAAGTCCGCCGGCAACGGGACGACCCCGGGTGAGAAGCTCGACTCCGCGATCGCCACGACCAAGAAGGCCGCGGAGCACGTCGCCGACGTGGCAGAGGATGTGGTCGAAGACGCGAAGGACGCAGCGAAGAAGCCTGCAGCCAAGAAGTCCACCGCCACTTCGAGCACGTCGACAAGCTCGGCGGCGAAGAAGACCACGACGAACGGGAAGTGACATGGTCCGCGGATACCGTGACCGCGCCGACGACAGCTTTCTGACTCTCCTCGGAGACGTTCCCGAACTCGTCAGCAAGCTCGTCAAGGCCGAGGTCGACGCGGCCAAGACGTGGATCTCCCGTACTGCGAAGGACGCTGGAATCGGCAGCGTCTGGTTCCTGATCGCGCTGTTCTTCCTGTTCTGGCTGATCCCGATGATCCTCGTGTTCGCCGTCGCCGGGCTTTCATCCTGGTGGCCGGTCTGGCTCTCGGCGCTCGCCGTGATCGCCCTGCTGCTGCTCTGCGTCCTGGTGTGCGCAGTGTTCGGGCTGCTGAAGTTCCGCAAGGTGCTGCGCCGGGAGAACCCCGGTCAGGCAGTCGCGACCGATATTCGACTCGTGAAGGACGCCGGTGATGACAAACTCTGAGCTGAACCTGCCTCGTACCGCTGTTCCTGCGGGGATCACAGACCCCGTCGCATCCGCTCGTGCCGAGCTGAAGGCTGCACTCGCCGCGATCGAGATCAAGGGAAACGTCCCTCGTCGCCTCGAGAAGGCGTCTGTGCGCGGCGTCGCGAAGGCGCGCGTGTTCGCGGATTGCAATCCGGTCGGCGCGGTGGCCGCCGTCGTCGGGATCGCAACAGTGACCGGTGCTCTCGTCTGGGCGATCGCGCGGGCACTCGCACGCTGACGTCGGACCGTCGCGGGTGACTGCATTCGCTCCTTCCTCGAGAAACGGGCAGACTGGAAGCATGTCCGACGCGAGCGAAGAGAACCCCACCGGCTTCACCCTCTGGGCTGTATGGCGACGCAATCCTGACGCACCCGTCGCCGAGACGGACGCGACCGAGCTGGAGACGATCTCCGAGCACATCGAGAATTCCGGAGTCACGATCCGCGGCTTCTACGACGTCTCTGGGCTGAAGGCCGATGCGGATCTGCTGGTGTGGTTGCACGGCGACACCGCCGAAGAGTTGCAGAAGGCCCTGCGCCGACTTCGACGCACCGAACTCCTGCGCACGCTGCTGCCCGTCTGGAACGTGATGGGCGTGCACCGCGATGCCGAGTTCAACCGTGCCCACGTGCCCGGTTTCCTGCGTGGCGTCGAGCCCAAGGACTGGCTGTGCCTGTACCCGTTCGTGCGCACACCGGAGTGGTATCTCGCCCCGGAAGAAGACCGTCGCAAGATGCTCGCCGATCACGGCCGAAAGGGCGCCGCGTTCAAGGGCGTCATCGCGAACACGGTCGCCGCCTTCGCGCTCGGCGATTACGAATGGATCCTCCCGCTCGAGGCGGATGACGTCACCGAACTCGTCGATCTCATGCGCGACCTTCGTTACACCGAAGCTCGTCGATTCGTGAAGGAGGAGGTCCCGTTCTTCACGGGCCGCAGGCTCCGCTTCGACGAGATCGCGGACGTACTGCAGTAGGCCGCCATGACCACTCCCATCCGTCTCGGCACACGCCGAAGCGCACTCGCGCAGGCGCAGTCCGGTCATGTCGCCACCGCCCTTGAGAAGATCTCCGGGCGCAAGGTCGAACTCGTCCCCATCGTGTCGGAGGGGGATACCAACCGCGCGTCGCTTTCCGAGATCGGCGGGATGGGTATCTTCGCGACGCGGCTGCGCGAAGCGCTGCTCAACGGCGAATGCGACATCCTGGTGCACTCCCTCAAGGACCTCCCGACGGCGGTCCCGGACGGTCTGTTGATCGCTGCGACGCCGGTGCGGGAAGACGCCCGAGACGTCGTGCTCACGCGTGACGGCACGCCGTTGCATGAGTTGCCCCCCGGCGCGAAGGTCGGCACAGGTTCACCTCGGCGCATCGCACAGGTGCGCCGTCGTGCACCCCGCGCGGAGATCGTCGACATCCGCGGCAACATCGGCTCGCGCATGGGAAGGGTCGAATCAGGCGAATTGGATGCCGTGATCCTCGCCGCCGCCGGCCTGTCGCGCCTCGGATCCGACGTGGTTCTCGTACGCGAAGAGCTCGGCCTCGCCGAATGGCCCACTGCACCGGGACAGGGATCCCTTGCCGTCGAGACGACGAGTGATGCACCCGCAGAACTCCTCGCCGCCCTCGCAAAACTCGACGATCAGGCGACCCGTCTTGCGATCAGCGTCGAGCGCGGCGTCCTCGAAGGGCTGGATGCCGGATGCCAGGCGCCGATGGCCGCGCACGCCGTCGTCACCGGGGATGCTGTCCGAGTGCGAACCATCGTCTACGCGCCGGAAGGCGAGCGCCGGATAGGGCTCGACGTCACCGAAACTCTGCACCGGGGGTATATTCGTCTGAACGGCAGTGGCAATGGAGCGAATGCTGCCGATGGTGCGGACCCGAATCACGCAGCACGCGAGATCGGACTTTCTGTCGCCCGTCGGCTGCTCGATCAAGGGGCGGCCGGACTCGTCTCCCGAGAGCAATCCTGATGAGCAGCACACCCGAAACGAACCATGAGAAGCCGTTGACCGGCTGGCGCGTCCTCGTTCCGCGAGGAGGCCCCTGGGGCGACGGCGTCGCCGCGAGCCTACGCGCGCAGGGCGCCATTCCTGTCGTCGCCCCGCTGATCAATTTCGGCCCCACGAATGACCAGGCGGCGCTCGACGACGCGCTGACGAAGCTTGCTGCCGGGGAATTCGACTGGCTCACGATCACCAGCGCGACGACCGTTGACGTGCTCTTCGCGCACCGCGCGGTCGTTCCCAAGTCGACGAGGATCGCCGCCGTCGGCGAGACCACGGCAGCGGCACTCCAGGCCGTCGGCTATGAAGTCGCGCTCGTGCCGGAGCAGGACAACTCCGCCGAAGGCATGGCAGAGCAGCTCATCGCACTCGAACCATCTCCTCGCCGCATCCTCACTCTGCGCAGTGAGATCGCGAAGCCGGTGCTCACGCGATCGCTCATCGACGCCGGACATGAGGTCTCGAGCGTCGTGGCCTATCGCACAGTGGGTGTGCCGGTGACCGACCGCATCCGTCGCGACGTCGACAGCGGTAGGATCAACGCGATCCTCATCACCAGCGGCTCGGTCGCGCAGCAGGTGCGTGAGCAGTTCCCCGACATCCCTGATGACACGCTGCTCGCCGCGATCGGCCCCCGTACCGCGAAGGATGCCCGCAAGGCGGGCCTTCCCATCACTGTGGTCGCAGACAAGCAGACGGTCGACGCCCTCATCGACGCGGTCTCGCACTTCACCCTCCCGCACGCGGCCGACGAGTTCGCGCCGTGAGCTTTCCCGAGATCCGACCGCGCAGACTCCGTCAGTCGTCGGCGGTGCGCAACCTGGTGCGCGAGACCTCATTGGAGCCTCGCCAGCTCGTGCTGCCGATGTTCGTTCGCGAGGGCATCTCCGAGGCGGTGCCGATCAGTTCGATGCCGGGCGTGGCTCAGCACTCGCTCGATTCGCTGCGCCGCGCGGCGGCCGATGCTGCTGAGGCAGGAGTCGGCGGTGTGATGCTGTTCGGCGTTCCCGCAGTGCGCGACGCGATCGGCTCCGGTGCGGATGATCCGGACGGCATCCTCAACGTCGCCACGACCGCCCTCGTCGAGGAGGTCGGGGACGCGCTCGTCGTGCAGACCGACCTGTGCCTCGACGAGTTCACGGATCACGGTCACTGCGGTGTTCTGCGCCCTTCGACGGGCTCAGGGACAGAGCCCGAGATCGACAACGACGCGACGCTCGAACGATATGTCGCGATGGCGCTCGCACAGGCGCGGGCAGGCTCGCACCTCCTCGGCCTGTCGGGGATGATGGACGGCCAGGTCGCTGCGATCCGTCGCGGACTGGATGCCGAGGGTTTCACCGGCACCTTGCTTCTCGGCTACGCGGCCAAGTACGCGAGCGCCTTCTACGGACCGTTCCGCGAGGCGGTCGATTCTCAGCTCCAGGGTGACCGCCGCACATACCAGCTCGACCCGGGCAACCGGCGAGAAGGCTTGCGTGAGGCGCTCATCGATGAGGCCGAAGGCGCGGACATCGTCATGGTGAAACCCGCAATGGGCTTCCTGGACGTGCTCCGCGAGGTGCGCGACGCCGTCCATATTCCGGTGTGGGCATATCAGATCTCCGGCGAGTACGCGATGATCGAGGCCGCGAGCGCGAACGGCTGGATCGATCGCCGTGCAGCCGTCTTGGAGTCGCTGCTGTCCATCCGACGCGCGGGTGCTGACGCCGTCCTCACCTACTGGGCGACAGAGGCGGCCGGCTGGCTCCGCCAGCGCTGAACGCCGGATTGCTCGGGTCATCGAGTGAGCTGAGCAATCCGCAGGCGAGTCGAAACAGAGTCGAAGAGAATCCGAGGAGTCTCCCATGAATGACCGCAATGACGACCTGTTCGCAGCCGCGCGCGCGGTGACCCCGGGCGGAGTGAACTCTCCCGTGCGTGCGTACGGCTCGGTCGGCGGTACGCCGCGATTCCTGGCCTCCGCGAAAGGCGCGACGGTGACCGACGCCGCCGGCAACGAGTACGTCGACCTGGTGGCATCGTGGGGTCCTGCGCTGCTGGGCCACGCACACCCGGATGTCGTCTCCGCCGTGCAGGAGGCAGCGACTCGCGGCCTCTCTTTCGGGGCGCCGACCGAGGGCGAGGTGGAGCTCGCTCGACTCATCACCGAGCGCGTGCGGGTCGGCGACCTCGCTCCGATCGAACGCGTCCGCCTTGTCTCCACCGGCACAGAGGCGACGATGACGGCGATCCGCCTCGCGCGTGGGGCGACCGGCCGCGATCTGCTGGTGAAGTTCGCCGGGCACTATCACGGACATTCCGACGGGCTTCTCGCTGAAGCCGGCTCCGGTGTCGCGACGCTGGCGCTGCCCGGCTCAGCCGGTGTCCCCGCTCCCATCGCCGCGCAGACTCTCGTGATCGGGTACAACGACCGCGCCGCGCTCGAGACTGTCTTCGCAGAGCACGGCGATCGGATCGCAGCCGTCATCGTCGAGGCCGCAGCCGCGAACATGGGCGTGGTCGAACCGGAGCCCGGCTTCAACCGCTTCGTCGCCGACACCGCACATGCTCACGGCGCACTCATGATCCTCGACGAGGTGCTCACCGGTTTCCGCGTGCACCACGCCGGCTACTGGGCGCTGCAGGCCTCCCTCGGCGAGGAGTACCTGCCGGACATCATCACTTTCGGCAAGGTCGTCGGCGGCGGCATGCCTCTCGCCGCACTCGGTGGTCGCGCGGACGTGATGGACCTGCTCGCCCCCACCGGCCCGGTGTATCAGGCAGGCACCCTGTCGGGGAACCCTCTGTCCGTCGCCGCGGGGCTTGCGACTTTGCGCCTCGCCACACCTGCGGTCTACGCGCGGGTGGATGCAGCGGCCGCCCGTGTCTCGGCCGCTCTGGATGCGGCACTCACCGATGCGGGCGTCGTTCATGTCGTGCCGCGCGCAGGGAATCTGTTCGGCGTCGTGTTCGCACCGACGGCGCCCCGCACCTACGCGGAGGCTCAGGCGCAGGAGGCATTCCGCTATGCGCCGTTCTTCCACTCGATGCGAGAGCAGGGCATCGCGCTTCCGCCGAGCGTGTTCGAGGCGTGGTTCCTCACGGCCGCACACGACGACGCTGCTCTGACCCGCATCGAGCGCGCTCTGCCCGCGGCGGCCGCTGCCGCAGCATCCGCTCGCCCCTGATGCGGCGTCGGGCCCCGTCCGTGCCGCGTGCGACGCGACCACCGAGCCCAACCCGCCCCGCATAACTCCGGAGATTCTTGGGAGTTCGCGCCGTCTTGGTCATTGAACCGCACGCACCCGGGCGATTCTCCGGAGTTATGCGGAGAAGAGCGGCCTGGCGGAACTGCACAACCGGATCGTTGCGGTCCTGTGAGGAAGTCGCAGACAGTTTGCAGGGCGTCGCTGGCAGACTGGGTGCATGGTGACGTTGCTGCTGGATCAGACACAACTGGAGGTTGTGCTCTCCCCGCTCGAACGTGCTGCGACGTTTCACCGCGAGAACCTGCGGGTGGCGCGAGACACCATAACCAAGGTGCAGCTCACCGACGACGCGTGGACGTGGCTGCGCGGCGTGCCGGGACCGGGCACTCATATCCCCGGCATCCTCGCGGCCGGAACCTGGAAGGGTGCGGCGACGACCGACTTCGTGCTCATCCGTCGTCGACGACCGAGCGTGGTCATCGACCTCGAGGGCGACGAGCAGTTCCAGCGGCTGATCTTCACGACCAGGCACGGTCTCGCTCTGACACAGGCGCTCCGCCTCGATGTCTCGGAAGAGCCGGTCGATGTGGTGGAGATCGCCAGTACTGCGCCGGTGCCGGTCGTGAAGGGGCGTCAGCGCCCGGTCATCCGGCCACGCCCCGTCTGAGCTCAGTGCTGGTCGTGCGCGGACTCGCTGCGGTCTGAGCCGCTGTCGTCCGACGCGCTGTCCTCTGCGTCGTCGTCGTCCGAAGCGCTGCCCTCAGCGTCGTCGTCTTCCGAATCGTCGCCGGATGCTGCGTCCTGCGCGTCGTCGTCCTCTGATGACGGGTCACCCGTGAAAGCGTCGAAGAACTCGTCGGTCGGGTCGGACTCGTCGAGGGGCTCATCTGACTCCGAGGCCGGCGCAGGCTCAGAATCCGCGGACGGCGCACCGGAGACCGCCTCGGCCGCTGTCGGCTCAGCACCCGCGCCGGGGACGACATCGATGACGCGAGTCGCGTCGAGGTCATCAGCGCCCGTCGCGCCGGAATGTGCATCATCGACCGCATCCGTCGACGACCGCTCACCGTCGACGATGTTTCCGTCGACGTTCTCGGCGTCGCGGTCGGCGGGGTCTTCCGAGGTCGGCGTGGACGAGGGCGCGTTGAAAAGGCTGGCGACGGCCGCGAGCCCAGCGATGCCGGGAAGCGGGCGGTCATCTTCCTGAGGTGCAGGTGAGGTCGCAGCGTCGGAGGATTCGACCGGTACAGAATCCGAGGCCTCTGGTTCCGCGACATCGGCATCCGACGGGGTGTCATCACCAGTCGACTCGTCCGCACGCTCAGCCGTCTCGTCCGCAGACTCAGCGGGGGAGTCCGCATCGGCAGCCGTTCCGACGACTCCGAACAAGGCGGTCACCGGCCCGGCGGATTCAGGCGTCGATTCCTCTGCGTCCACGTCCGTCATCGGCACGGCAGCCGCAGGTGCCGCGACCGCCGCGGTTGCCGCCGGACGCACGAACCTGTCGTTGACGAGGTCGAGGAACACGTCTTCGAGGGTCGGGCCGCGCTGCTGCAGCGTTGTCAGGGCGACACCGGCACCGGCGGTCACTGCGCCGATCGTGGCCGCGTCGCTGCCGCGCACGGTCAGGCCGGAGCGAAGGATCTCGAACTCGAAGCCTGCGCCACGCAGTGCTGCGGACAGCGCAGGGCGGTCGACGGCGTCGACGACGACGGGGCCGGAGGTCGGATCGGCGAGGTCTTCCATGGTGCCGGCGAACTTCAGCTCGCCGCTCGCGATGACGAGGATCTCGTCGGCCGTCTGCTCCACCTCGGAGAGCACGTGGGAGGAGACGAGCACTGTCCGTCCCTCATCGGCGAGGCCGCGGATGAGCGTGCGCATCCAACGGATGCCCTCCGGGTCGAGACCGTTCGCAGGCTCGTCGAGCACGAGCACGCCCGGGTCGCCGAGGAGTGCGGTCGCCGCGCTCAGGCGCTGGCGCATGCCGAGCGAGAGCGCAGCGATGCGCGTCTCGACGTCATCGCCGAGGCCGACGAAAGAGATGAGTTCGCCCACGCGGGACAGCGGGATGCTGTTGGCCTTGGCCGCGGCGATGAGATGACGCTCGACCGTGCGGCGGGCGCGGAAACCCGGATTCTCGAGCATCGCGCCGATCACGCGGGCCGGGTCACGCAACTCGGAGAAGCGCTTCCCGCCGATCTTCGTCGTGCCGATGGTCGGGCGCTCGAGACCGACCAGCATCCGCAACGTGGTCGTCTTTCCTGCGCCGTTGGGTCCGAGGAACCCGGTCACCACACCGGGGTTGACGCGCGCGGAGAAGTCCGACACCGCGGCGACAGCGCCGAAGCGCTTCGTCACATGGTCGAACTCGATCAGCTGTCCGTCTGGCATCCCGGGCCTTTCTGCGTTGGGCGTTCTCTCTATCTTGTCGGAAAACACGCAGAATCTCGCGTCGGCGCTGTGCGAAGCGTGAAGAAACAGGCGGGTAACGTGGCATTCGTGACTGACAACACCGCGGCCCCCACTGTTCTCGTCCGCACCGAGGGATCGCTGGGACGGCTCACGCTGAATCGCCCGAAGGCGATCAACGCGTTGGATCTCGACATGATCCGTCAGCTCACCGCAGCCCTCGACGGTTGGCGTGACGACGCCGACGTCGACATCGTTCTCATCGACGGGGCCGGCGAACGCGGACTCTGCGCCGGTGGCGATGTCCGAGGCCTCTACGACCAGATCACCAGCGGACATCATGACGGCGTCGGTGACTTCTTCCGTGAGGAGTACGCGCTGAACCTCATGATCGCGCAGTACCCGAAGACGGTCGTGGCCTTCGCCGACGGCATCACCATGGGCGGCGGGATCGGACTCGCAGGCCACGCGGCCATCCGGATCGTGACAGAGCGCAGCCGGCTGGCGATGCCGGAGACCAGGATCGGATTCACGCCCGATGTCGGCGGCACCTATCTGCTCGGTCGTGCTCCCGGCCGCATCGGCGAGTACCTCGGGCTCACCGGTGCGACCATGACGGGAACGGATGCCGTCTACGCCGGGTTCGCGGACTACTACGTGCCATCGGCGCACCTCGACGAGCTGCGCGAAGCCCTCGGCGAACGCGCCGACCCGACCAGTCCGTCCGAGATCGTGATGCTGTTCGATGAGACACCGGAGCGATCGAATCTCGCGGATGAACGCCACTGGATCGACGAAGTGTTCTCCGCGGACACGATCGGTGAGGTCGTGCGTCGGCTTTCCGAGAGGTCCGAGCCAGCGGCATCCGGCACTGCGGCCACCCTCGCCGAGCTCGCGCCCACCGGGGTGGCGGTGACGCTCGATGCCGTCCGCGAGGCGCGTGAAGGCGATCTGCGCGATGCGCTGATCGGCGAGTACCGGCGCGTGCTGTGGTTCGGGACGCACCACCCCGATCTCGTCGAGGGGATCCGCGCGCAACTGGTCGACAAGGATCGCTCGCCGAAGTGGCAGCCCGCGACCCTCGCGGAGTTGGAACCGGATGCCGGCGCCGCTGCCCGCGCGTACGTGCCAGAGGTGCCTCTGTTCGCCTGAACGGACCATCCTGAGTTGCTGGACACGGTGCAGAATGTGCCGATGATCAGCGGATCGTTCGCCCTGAGCGGATAATCGTCCTTCGCCATGTCGAATGTCCGAACTTCGTGGCACGCTGTTCTGTGGCTGTTTCGGCCCTCTTCCACAAGGACACTTTCATGCTCGGAAAACTCCTCGTCCGCTACCTCGCCAAATATCGTTGGCTGCTCGTCGGCGTACTGGTGTTCCAGTTCGCCAGCGCACTCGCCACTCTCTACCTGCCGCGGCTGAACGCCGACATCATCAACAACGGCGTCGCCCAGGCAGACACCGGCTACATCTGGCGCACCGGCGCCTTCATGCTCGTCGTGTCGCTCGGCCAGATCGTCTGCTCGATCATCGCGACCTACTTCGCGGCCAAGGCCGCAATGAGCGTCGGGCGCGACATCCGCGCAGACGTGTTCTCGCGAGTCAGCGGCTTCTCCGAGCGAGAGGTGTCGCAGTTCGGTGCCGGCTCGCTCATCACCCGCAACACGAATGACGTGCAGCAGGTGCAGATGCTGGCCATGATGGGCGCGACGATGTTCGTCACCGCCCCGCTGCTCGCGATCGGCGGCATCATCATGGCCGTCCAGCAAGACGTCGGCCTGAGCTGGCTGATCGCCGTCTCAGTCCCTGCACTGCTCATCACCGCCGTGCTCGTCATCGGACGCATGGTGCCGCTGTTCCGCCGCAACCAGAACCAGCTCGACGCGATCAACCGCGTCATGCGCGAGCAGCTCACCGGCGTGAGGGTCGTTCGCGCCTTCGTCCGTGAGCCCATCGAGGAGAAGCGTTTCCGCGAGACGAACACAGAGTTGATGATCCTGGGACGCAAGATCGGCTCGCTCTTCGTGCTGCTCTTCCCGCTGTTCATGCTGATCCTCAACGTCACGGTGGTCGGAGTGATCTGGTTCGGCGGTGTCGAGATCAACGAGGGCAACGTCGAGGTCGGCACTCTGTTCGCCTTCATGCAGTACATCGGTCAGATCATGATGGGCGTCATCATGTCGAGCTTCATGGCGATGATGATCCCGCGTGCGGCGGTCTCGGCCGAGCGCGTGGGAGAGGTGCTCGACTCCGAGTCGACCATGCACCGCCCTGCGGACGGCGTCGTCGACTTCAGCACTCCCGGCACGGTGATGCTCGAAGATGTGGAGTTCACGTATCCCGGCGCCGACGCCCCAGTGCTGTCCGGCATCTCGTTCGGAGCGCACAAGGGCGAGACCGTCGCGATCGTCGGCTCGACCGGCGCCGGAAAGACCACGCTCGTCTCTCTGATCCCCCGACTGTTCGACGTGACAAGCGGCTCGGTGCGCGTCAACGGAACGGATGTGCGCGAGGCAGATGTCGAAGCGCTGTGGAAGAGCATCGGCCTGGTGCCGCAGCGTCCCTTCCTGTTCACCGGAACCGTCGCCTCGAACCTGCGTTACGGGCGAGAGGAAGCCACTGATGAAGAGCTCTGGCATGCACTCGAGATCGCTCAGGGACGCGACTTCGTGGAAGAGATGCCCGACGGCCTCGACTCACGTATCGCTCAGGGCGGCACCAACGTCTCCGGCGGGCAGCGTCAGCGACTGGCGATCGCCAGGGCGATCGTGCACCAGCCGGAAGTGCTCATCTTCGACGACTCGTTCTCGGCGCTCGACCTCACCACGGACGCCAGGCTGAGACAGGCCCTCTGGCGCGAGTTGCCCGGGGTCACGAAGATCGTGGTCGCACAGCGTGTGTCGACCATCATGGACGCCGATCGCATCGTCGTCCTCGACGGCGGCACGATGGTCGGCGTCGGTACGCACGACGAGCTGATCGCCTCCAATGACACCTATCGAGAGATCGTCGAATCGCAGCTGGGAGTGGACGCATGAGCGACCAGAAGAAGCCATATGCAGAGGCTCCGACCAGCACTGCACAGGGGCCCGCAGGTGAACTCACTGCAGAAGAGCAGTACGAAGCCGAACTCGCGGAGCAGGCGAGACTGAACTCGGGCGACTGGGATGCGGTCGCCCCAGGAAAGGCCGACAACTTCGGCAAGAGCTTCGCCCGGATGATCGGGCTGCTGAAGCCCTCAGCGCTCTGGTTCGTCTTCGTGTCGATCCTCGGCGCCGTCGGCGTCGTGCTGACGGTCGCCGCACCGAAGGTGCTGGGCGAGGCGACGAACATCATCTACGAGGGGTTCATCTCCAAGACGCTCGGGGACAGCGGTGTGCCGGCCGGAACCTCGCAGGAGCAGGTTGTCGACATCCTGCGATCGCAGGGTCAGGACGACTTCGCCAACATGGTGGCGGCCTTCACCGACTTCCAGGTCGGCGCGGGCATCGATTTCGACCGCCTGCGCTGGATCATCATCGCCGTGCTCGCGATCTACGTCGGCGCTGCACTGCTGACCTGGATCCAGGGCTACGTGATCAACGTGATCATGGTGCGTACGATGTGGCGACTGCGTGAGTCGGTCGAAGCGAAGATCAACCGCCTTCCGCTGTCGTATTTCGACAAGGTGCAGCGCGGTGAACTCATCTCCCGGGTGACGAACGACATCGACAACATCACCACCGCCATGCAGCAGTCCCTCTCGGGCGCGTTGACCTCGGTGCTCACCGTCATCGGCGTGCTGGTGATGATGTTCTCCATCTCCTGGCAGCTGGCCCTGGTCGCTCTCATCGCGCTCCCGCTCATGGGTGTGATCTTCGGAGTCATCGGTCCGCGCTCGCAGAAGGCGTTCGGATCTCAGTGGCGCAAGGTCGGGCGACTCAACGCGCGTGTGGAGGAGGCCTTCTCCGGTCACGCGCTGGTGAAGGTGTACGGCCGCGAGAAGGATGCACTCGACAAGTTCCAGGTCGAGAACGAGGAGCTGTTCCAGGCGAGCTTTAAGGCGCAGTTCCTGTCGGGCATCATCATGCCGGCGATGACCTTCGTCGGCAGCCTGACGTATGTCGGCATCGCTGTGCTCGGAGGCCTGATGGTCGCGAGCGGGCAGCTTCGCCTCGGTGACGTGCAGGCGTTCATCCAGTACTCGCAGCAGTTCACGCAACCGCTGAGCGAGCTGGGTGGCATGGCGGCCATCGTGCAGTCCGGCACGGCGTCGGCCGAGCGCGTGTTCGACTTCCTCGACGCGGATGAGCAGGACCCGGATGCCGCGGACGCACCCGACCTCGCAGAGGGCAAGGGCGTCATCGAGTTCGAGAACGTCTCGTTCTCGTACACGCCGGAGCGTCCGCTGATCAATGATCTCTCGTTCCGGGTGGAGCCCGGTCAGACGGTCGCGATCGTGGGACCCACCGGCGCGGGCAAGACGACCCTGGTGAACCTCATCATGCGCTTCTACGAACTCAGCGGCGGCCGCATCCTGCTCGACGGGCAGGACATCTCCGAGGTGACCAGGTCTCAGCTGCGCTCGCGCACCGGGATGGTGCTGCAGGATCCGTGGCTGTTCGCCGGGTCCATCCTGGAGAACATCCGGTACGGGCGCGCCTCGGCGACCGACGAAGAGGTGCTGGCTGCAGCGAAGGCGACGTATGTCGACCGCTTCGTGCACGCGCTTCCCGACGGTTACGAGACGGTTCTCGAAGAAGACGCGGCGAACGTCTCGGCCGGAGAGCGCCAGCTCATCACGATCGCGAGAGCGTTCGTGGCCAAGCCGTCGATCCTCATCCTCGATGAGGCCACGAGTGCGGTCGACACGCGAACCGAGCTGCTCCTCCAGCACGCCATGGCGGCACTGCGGCAGGGGCGCACCTCGTTCGTGATCGCGCACCGTCTGTCGACGATCCGCGACGCCGACCTCATCCTCGTGATGGAGCACGGTGACATCGTTGAGAAGGGCTCGCACGATGAGCTCATCGCGGCTCAGGGTGCGTACTGGCGGCTGTACCAGTCGCAGTTCGAGCAGGCCGCGACCGACATCGACGCAGAGGAAGCCCTCACCGGCACGAACTCGGTGGTCGCGACCGGAGACGCCGAGGCCGAACCGGATGCGGTGGCAGTCGCGAGTGCGAATGCCGACGCCGAGGAGTCATCCGGCATCTGAGCTCGATCGTTGTGGCCGACTGCGCGTCAGTCGGCCACAACGCCGAGAAGCTCGAACGGGTGCGTCAGACGCCACCAGGGACTCGGACCGGAGACCTCGTCTGAGAGCGACACGGTGACCTCGACGGCATCCACCGGGCCACTCACGTCGAGAGTTCCTACCTCCTCGCCGACAGCGCGTCCCTCACCCATCGCGAGCGTCGCGCTCGTGTCGGCCGATGCTCCGTTCCACAGCACCACCGCCGCATCCTCGTCGGTGACGAGATCGACGTTCGTTCCCCACAGCGTCTCGACTTCCCCGACGACGGTGCCGGCCGGAACCGCAGGGGGCGTGTCCTGCAGCGCCTTCTCGACTTCGGCGAACAACGAGCGGGTCACGGCGAGGCGCTCGTCATTGCTGCCCTGATTCAGCACGGACGCGAAGAGACGAACAGTCGTGTCGCCGACCACGACGTCTTTCGCTGTGAGCATGCTCCAGCCCTCGAGGGTTCCGGTCTTGATGCCGACGACACCCGGGTCCGCGAGCATGCCGTTGGTGTTCGTGACGAGGCCCGCTCCGGGGATGTCGACGCTGGCCGTTCCGACGATCTCGGCGAAGACCGGATTCTGCATGGCGCGTTCGCCGAGGCGCAGCAGGGCGTCCGGGGTGGCGACGTTGCCCTCATCGAAACCGGAAGGCGTGACGATCGTGATGCCGGACAACCCGCGGTCAGCGAGCCAGGCGGCTGCGGCCTCGGCGAAGCTCGCATCCGATCCCCAGATCTCGCGTGCGAGGCGATCGACGTAGTTGTTGGCAGACCCGAGCAGGGTGCCCTGCAGCATCTGATACTCGGTCAGCACGCCGTCGACCGGCACATCCAGTGCCGACTGATCGGCGCGACGATAGTCCCAGTAGTCCACACTGTCGCTGTAGCTGAAGGAGAACTCGGGCCCCTGCTCGCCGAGCTGCAGTGGCATCCGGTCGAGCACCATCAGCGCCGTGACGACTTTCGTCACGCTGGCGATCGATACGGCATCCGCAGCGGAGGAGATCGACGAGACGCCGGCGATACCCACGCCGGCACTGCCGACAGAAGGCCAGGTCGGCGTCGCGGGTTGTGCTGCGACCGTCTGGAACTGCACGGCCTCGACGGTCGGCGGCACCTCGTGCAGCGGCCACAGCAGCACGGTCGCCGCATATGCGAGCACGAGCGCGGCGAGAGCACCGATCGGTACCAACCAGCGGGCACGAAGCAGGGCCGGGCGCAGCCGAGCATCAGCGAGAAGATCGGGGCCCGCCTCACGCATCGTTACTGGATCGAGATCGGCAGGATGGGTGGCGTCTGCGACCTCGTCGGTGTCGAGCCAGGTGAAAGCGGTGGCCGTCCGTTCGCCATCCGCCCACTGCACGTCGGACGCGGTGGCGTCATCGGCATCGAGGTCATCGTCTGGCGCCAGCACCGTCTCGATGTCATCGAGGCCGGCATCGTCCGGTGCCGGCTCGGCGTCCGGCGCGGGTGATCGCCCTGTTTCCAACGCATCCGAGGGCGCTTCGCTGTCGACAGCATCCGCAACAGAAGCGTCCGCGGTGTCGCTGAAGGGCAGCGCGGGTGGGCGAACGGTCTTCGTGGTGCCCGTGCTTGCGCGAAGTCCACGCCGGGTGAGGGTCCCGGTATCGGGCGTCGCGTCATCGATGGTCACCTGTTCACGGTACCGAATGCAGCGTGATGCTGCGTGTAGACGCGGGCGATGCTGTGAGCGGATGCCGGCACCGTCCTGGTGGCGGCTCCGGGGTTTTCGATCCTGGGTATGATCGTCAACACAACCACGGGAGTCCGGCGAGCCGGGCTGAGAGGGAGCGACAAGCGCTTCGACCGTCGAACCTGATCTGGGTCATGCCAGCGCAGGGAGGAGTTCAAATGAGCACGTCTACACGCACGCCCGATGCCGCACGCGACGGCGCAGGCACGAATCCGTGGCGCTGGCGCGTCGTCGACATCGTCGTCGCCGCCGTCCTCGGTGTCGCGATCGGTCTGCTCTTCTGGGGGTGGAACGTCGTCGGCGGAGCCTGGTTCGGGGCGGCGGATGCGGTGACCCCCGGGCTCGGCGGCATCGCTGTCGGCATCTGGCTGATCGGCGGTGTCATCGGCGGCCTCGTGATCCGCAAGCCCGGCGCCGCACTCGTCGTCGAGGTGGTCGCCGCGATCGTCTCGATGCTGATCGGCAACGTGTGGGGCGTCTCCACCGTCCTGTCCGGACTCGTGCAGGGTCTCGGCGCCGAGCTCATCTTCGCGCTGTTCCTGTATCGCCGGTTCGGCCTCGGTGTCGCGGCTCTCGCCGGTGTCGGCGCCGGCGTGGCGGCATGGGTGTTCGAGCTGTTCTACGGCAGCTCGCCGAACATCCTCAAATCTCTCGAGTTCAACACCATCTACTTGGTGTGCGTCGCCCTTTCCGGTGCGATCCTCGCCGGCGTCGTCGGATGGCTCCTCGTGCGCGCGCTGGCGAAGACCGGAGCGCTCAGCCGCTTCGCCGCCGGCAGAGAACTCGCGCGCGAGGTCTGAGGGTGGCCACCGCCACCCCGGCGCGAGTGCAGGCCGCGGGCTGGGGCTGGCGCTACGCCGGACGGAAGCTCCCCGCCGTCGGTGACGTCTCCTTCACGATCGAGCCGGGGGAGCGTGTGCTGCTGCTCGGTGCCTCCGGCGCGGGCAAGTCGACCCTGCTCGCCGGTCTCGCAGGGGTGCTCGGCGATGCTGATGAGGGCGAGCGCACCGGATCGCTTCTGATCGACGGCGCCAGCCCCGAGTCGCGTCGGGGTCAGGCCGGTCTCGTCATGCAGGACCCGGATGCCGGGATCGTGCTGTCGAAGGTCGGCGACGATGTGGCATTCGGATGCGAGAACCTCGGCGTCACGGCATCCGAGATCCCCACCCGCGTAGCGGCGGCGCTCGAAGCCGTCGGTCTGGAGGTGCCGCTGCGCCATCCCACCAAGGAGCTCTCCGGTGGGCAGAAGCAGCGGCTCGTGCTCGCGGGCGTGCTTGCCATGCGTCCGGGACTGCTGCTGCTCGATGAGCCGACCGCGAACCTCGATCCCGATGGGATCGCCGAGGTGAGGGCGAGTGTCGAACAGGTCGTCGACGCCACGGGTGCGACATTGATCGTCGTGGAGCACCGCACTCCGGTCTGGGTCGACCTCATGACCAGGGTGATCGTGCTCGCCGCCGATGGAGGGCTGCTCGCCGACGGCTCTCCGGCGCGGGTGTTCGCCGAGCACGGTCGAGCACTCGCGGACGCCGGGGTGTGGGTGCCCGATCAGGCTGTCGAGCTGCCGGTGCTGCCGGCCTCGTCCGGCGCGGCATCCGCTGTTCTCGAGGCGAGTGGCCTCGCCGTCGCGCGCCAACCGCGCGCCGTGGTGCAGTCCGGGCTCGACGTGCGCGCGCCGCAGGGGAGTGCGACCGTCATCACCGGACCGAACGGCGTCGGCAAATCGACGCTCGCTCTCACGCTGGCCGGGCTCCTCCCGGAGTATGCGGGTGAGGTGGTCGCGGCATCGTCGCTTTCCGGGCGTGGCGGCCGCCGGCCGATCCGGTGGACATCGCGTGAGCTGCTCACCCGCATCGGCACGGTGTTCCAGGAGCCGGAGCATCAGTTCCTCACCCAGACGCTGCGCGACGAGCTCGCGGTGGGGCCGAAGGCACTCGGCTGGGGCGCCGAGCGCACCGCGTCCGTCGTCGACCCGCTGCTCGAGCGCCTGCACCTCTCGCACCTCGCACTCGCGAATCCCTTCACTCTGTCCGGTGGGCAGAAACGTCGGCTCTCGGTCGCGACGGTGCTCGCGGCCTCTCCCGAGGTGATCGTGCTCGACGAACCGACCTTCGGTCAGGATCGACGTGGCTGGATCGAGTTGGTCGCGCTGCTGCAGGAGGAGATCGCCTCGGGCACGTCGGTCGTCGCAGTGACGCACGATGAGGGCGTGGTCCGCCACCTCGGCGGGCATCGCATCGTATTGGAGTCGACCTCGTGACGGCGCAGCGCACTGGGGTGTCGACGGAGCCGCTGCGCCGGTCGTGGCTCGACGGCGTGAACCCGGTGACGAAGCTCGTGCTCGCGCTGCTGCTGTCGGTGCCGCTGTTCGCGTCGATCGATGTCGTGAGCGGTATCGCCGCGATCGGGCTGCAGCTGCTGTGCCTGCCGCTCACCGGGATGCGGCTTTCGACGGTGCTGAGGCGGATGCTGCCGATCGTGATCTTCGCACCTGTCGCTGGGCTCAGCATGCTGCTTTACGCGGAACCTGCCGGGCGCATCTACTGGAGCTTCGGCTTCGCGACCATCAGCGAGGACTCGGTCCAGCTGGCCATCGCTGTCGGACTGCGCGTGGTGGCCCTCGGGCTGCCGACGATCCTGCTGTTCGGGCGCACCGACCCGACCGAACTGGCTGACGCTCTCGCCCAGGTCGCGAAGCTGCCCAGCCGATTCGTGCTCGGCGTCCTCGCCGGCACGAGGATGCTGGGGCTGTTCCTCGACGACTGGCGCACGATGGGCCTTGCGCGCCGCGCGCGCGGCGTCGGCGACCGCGGAGCGCTCAGGCGCTTCTTCTCAATGGCGTTCGTGCTCCTGGTGTTCGCGGTCAGGCGCGGAACGAAGCTGGCGATGGCGATGGAGGCGCGCGGATTCGGTGCCGGCATCCCTCGCACCTGGTCGCGGCCGTCTCGACTGCATGCGCGTGACGGTGTTGCGCTTCTCGGCGGTGCACTGATTATGACGCTCGCGCTCGCCGCGGCGGTGCTGCTCGGCACGTTCCGATTCGTCTGGAGCTGATCGGCTCAGCGCGCTTCGAGCTCCCGCACCAGACGGCGTGGCGCTGTCACGCGGAATGAAGCGTCGATGAGCTCTGCGATCTCCTGCCAATCCGTGTCAGCGGCGAGGTCGAGCCCGAGCCATCCTGAGGGGCCGAGGTAGGCCGGCACCCAGAATCTCCCGTCCTGCCGCCGCGCGGGATCGTCGTCAGGATCAGGGCGCACCATGATCGCCGCATCGTGGGCGATCCAGTCCCCATCGGTGCGCACCGAGCCGCCGAAGTAGCAGAACACCTTCTGCGTGAAGAACGCAGGCCGCCCATGGCTGACCTTCTCATCGGCTTCCGGCAGGACGAGCGCGATCTCGCGAACGCGTGCGAGAAGAGGGTCGTCATCGTGGAACATGATCGGATGGGTCATGTCGCATCCCACAATCGCCGGTAATACGCCAACCGCTCGCGGTCGGGCTCGACCCCGTACGCCTCGATGAGCGCATCTTCCCACCCCGCGCCGTAGTTCCAGGCCGTGCTCATGGATGCGACAGCAATGTCCGCCCAGCGGTCGGCGGTGCCGAGCGCCGCGAGATCGACGTGCGCGAGCCAACGGCCACCGGCATCCATCAGAGTGTTCGGCACGCACGCGTCGCCGTGACAGACGACGAGGCGGTCGACCGGAGGTGCCTCGCGCAGCGCGGCCGGAATGCGGATGCCGCGCGCCTCGGCGTTCGCGGTGCGGGCGGGCACGCCCCAGCTCCATCGGCACTCCTCGATGGGAAGGGCATCGTGCAGCGCCCGCAGTCCCTGTCCAACGGCGCGAACGGCAGTGGCAGGTTCTGCGATCCAACGCGGCGCAACAGCGCTCTCGCCCGGAAGCGCCGCTGTGACGAGCCATTCGTGTGTGACGCCCTGTCCTTGTTCGATCACCTGCGGTACGCGGGTCCACTGCGACGCCCAACGCATGCGCTCTGCCTCATCGCGCATGTTCGCCTCGGTGTCCAGCGGACCGTACTTGATGAAGCGGCCATCGTCGGTGCGGAACGTGAGGCCGCCGATGTTGTTGTGCCACACCGGCGTGAGCGCGGCGCCGGCGGCGAGTTCGCGCACGCGCTGGGGCACTTCGATGTGCGTCGAGGGGATGCTCATGCGCCCATTCTCCCGGCCATTGCCCGCATAACTCCGGAAAAGTCACCCCGAACGGCGCAAACAGGGCAGCGTACTCGCCGATCGGCAAAAGAACTCCGGAGTTGTGCGGCGGAGATCAGGGGTTCGGCCGACGCCGCGATCCTCACAGCAGTTCACCCAGTGCCTGTTCGAGCACCACTGCATGGTTGTGCTCCGGGTCATGGGCTGCGTAGACGAGTGTCACGACCTCGTGCTGCTTCACCGCTGCGGCGAGTTCGTTGAGCGCAGGAGCGGACTCGCCTGCCAGCTCGGCCCGGTAGCGGTCGGCGTAGTCGCCCCATTCGTCTTCGGATGCCGCGTGCCATGCTTTTCGCAGATCGACGCTGGGTGCGGTGTCCTTCGCCCACAGATCGATCTCGGCCCGATCCTTCGACACTCCCCGCGGCCACAGCCGATCCACCAGCACGCGGAAGCCGTCGGCCGCCTCGGCTGTGTCGTAGGCTCGCTTGCGACGCAGTTGCATGTCTCCACCCAACACCCGTTCGCAGCAGGACGCCAGGGTGGAACTGAGAACTGCGTATGCTGGAACTGAGTTGCACAACCGTTCGAAGGAGAACACATGCAGGTCCAGGGATCCGGAGCACTGATCACAGGTGGCGCCTCAGGCCTCGGCCTCGCCACCGCTCGTGCGCTCGCCGCAGCGGGCGCGCATGTCACGCTGCTCGATCTGCCTTCCTCGGCCGGAGCCGAATCGGCCACCGAACTCGGCGGGACTTTCGCGCCGGGAGACGTCACCAGTGCGGAGGATGCCGCGGCAGCCGTCGCCTCTGCGAACGCCGTAGCTCCGCTGCGCATCGTCGTGAACTGCGCAGGCATCGCTCCGCCGGCGAAGGTCCTCGACCGAGATGGCAACCCTGTAGTCCTCGCGGACTTCGAACGCGTGATCCGCATCAACCTCGTCGGAACGTTCAACGTCATCTCTCAGGCCTCGGCCGTGATCGCGAAGAACAGCCCGTCCACAGGCTCGGGGGGCCCAGAGTCCGGCGACCGTGGCGTCATCATCAACACGGCATCCGTCGCCGCGTTCGACGGGCAGATCGGTCAGCCGGCGTATTCGGCGTCGAAGGGCGGAGTGCACGCCATGACGCTGCCTATCGCGCGCGAGCTCGCTCGCCACAGCATCCGGGTCTGCACGATCGCTCCCGGCATCATGGAGACCCCGATGCTCGCCGGCCTCCCACATGCCGCGCAGGAGTCGCTCGGCCAGCAAGTGCCGTATCCCGCGCGTCTCGGGCGTCCGTCGGAGTACGCGGCGCTCGCTCTGAGCATCGTCGAGAACGACTACCTGAACGGTGAGACGATCCGCCTGGACGGCGCGATCCGGATGGCGCCGAAGTGAACAGCGAAGAAGGAGCAGCATGAGCAACCTCGCAGGCAAGACGATCCTGATGTCCGGCGGCAGCCGCGGCATCGGACTGGCGATCGCGCTGCGCGCGGCAGCGGATGGCGCGAACATCGCGATGCTCGCGAAGACGGACACCCCACATCCCAAGCTCGAGGGCACGATCCACACGGCCGCCGACCAGATCCGTGCCGCAGGGGGCAACGCGCTGCCGATCGTGGGCGATGTGCGCGAAGACGATGACATCACCGAGGCGGTCATGAAGACGCAGGGCGAATTCGGTGGCATCGACATCGTGATTAACAACGCCAGCGTCATCGACCTGTCTCGTTCGCTCGACCTCGGCGCGAAGAAGTACGACCTGATGCAGGACGTCAACGTGCGCGGCACGTTCATGCTGTCGCGCGCGGCGATCCCGCAGCTGCGCGAGGCCGAGAACCCGCATATCCTGTCGCTGTCGCCGCCGCTCAACCCCACGCCGAAATGGCTCGGCGCGCACACCGGCTACTCGTTGGCGAAGTTCGGCATGACCATGGTCACACTCGGGCTCGCGGCGGAGTTCGCCGCGGACGCGATCGCAGCCAACACGCTGTGGCCGCGCACGACGATCGCGACGGCGGCAGTGCAGAACCTGCTCGGGGGCGACAAGGTGATGGCCGCGAGTCGCACGCCGGAGATTTATGCGGATGCCGCCTACGCGGTGCTCACGAAGACGGCGGCCGAGTACACCGGACAGAGTCTGATCGTGGAGGACGTGCTGGAGGCGGACGGCGTGACCGACTTCTCCGGCTACGCCGCCGTTCCCGGTACGCCGGACGACCGGTTGTTCCCGGACATCTTCCTCGGCTGAGGTCAGCGCGCGGCGCGCGATGATCAGAGCAGCAGGTAGACGGCGCCGATGATCGTCAGGATGATGACGATCCAGTCGAACACCTGCTGCTTCATCCGACGCGCCACGCGCACCCCGACCAATGCACCGACGACGACGAGCGGGATCAGTACGGCATCCATCAGCAGGACGGGGCCGCTGAACAGTCCGATACCGGCGAGGAAGGGAACCTTCACGAGGTTCACGATCGCGAAGAACCACGCCGAGGTACCGAGGAACACCTGCACCGGGGTGCGCATCGCGAGGAAGTACATCGACATCACCGGTCCAGCCGCGTTCGCGACCATGGTCGTGAAGCCGGCGAGTGCTCCGTACGAGGATGCGATCACGATGCCGTGCTCGGCCGGCGCGGCACCCTTCTTGCTCTGACGCCATCGACGCCACAGCGTGACCGCGATCATGACCAGCAGGATGACGCCGATCGCACGGCGCACGATGTTGTCATCGCCGATCGCAAGGAACGCGAAGCCGGCAAGGAGGCCGGCGGCGACGGCCGGTGCCAGCCGCAGCAGGGTAGGCCAATGCGCGTGCCGCCGGTATGCGACCAGGGCGAACAGGTCGCCGACGATCAGCAGGAGCAGCAGCGCCGCAGTCGATGTGCGAGCGGGGAGCACAGCGGCGAACAGCGCCACCGGCAGGATGCCGCCACCGGGGATCGCGGTCTTCGCCAGGCCGATCGTCAGCGCGGCCAGCGCCAGGACGGCCCACGCCCATGGCAGGAGATCGGGCACGCTCAGGCGCGGGCGGCGCTGAGCGCCGCGGCGAACGCCTCCGCGCGCGTCGTGAGGTCAGCCCAGTCGCCGGCCTTGATCGACGCGGAGTTCGCGAGGTCGCCGCCGGCGCCCACGGCCACTGCACCCGCAGCGAACCACTCGGCGAGGTTGTCGGGCTTCACTCCGCCGGTGGGCATGAGCGGTGCATCTGGGAACGGTCCGCGCAGGGCTCCGAGGTAGGACGGACCGCCGAGGGATGCCGGGAAGATCTTCACGACATCGACTCCGAGTGCGAGGGCGCCCATGACCTCGGTGGGGGTCATCGCCCCGGTCATCACGACTCGTCCGGTGTCGAGCATCGCGCGGGTGAGGTCTGGCAGGGTGCCGGGGCTCACCAGGAACTCGGCACCCGCGTCGGCTGCGGCGGTCGCCTGCTCGACGGTGGTGACAGTACCAGCGCCGACATAGGCCGCGTCGCCGTGCCGGGCGATCAGCTCGCGGATCACGGCCGGAGCGTCGGGCGTGGAGTACGTGACCTCGATGCCGGCGACGCCGCCGCGGATGATCGCATCGGCCGCGTCGAGCGCCTGCTCGGGGGAGGGGGCGCGTAGTACGGCGAGAACGCCGGTGGCACGGGCGCGGGCGAGACGGTCGGTCATGGAAGCTCCTCGATCGGTGACGCTTCCATTCTCGTGCATCCTGCTGGCTGTAGTGACAGGCTCTGCGTGCACTGCGGTCTCGACCCCAGCCGCTTCCCACCCGCCACCGCGTACCCTTGGAAGCATGACTGAGTCCTCCCGCATCCGCTCGACGGGTCCCGCACGCCCGAAAACGGATGCCGCCACGCAGGTGCGTCCCCGTACCGAAGGCTGGACCCAGAAGAAGGACGAGAGCGGGCGTCCGCTGCTGCAGTTCGCGAGCCCGAAGCGCGGCAAGCCGCCGGTGCACCTCGCCGACCTCTCCGTCGAAGAGCGCGTCCTGAAGGTCAAGGAACTCGGCCTGCCCGGATTCCGTGCGAAGCAGCTCTCGACGCACTACTTCACGCACTACACGTCCGACCCTGCCGAGATGACCGACCTCCCCGCAGCGCAGCGGGAAGAGCTCGTCGCCGGCATGCTCCCGCCGCTGCTCACCGAGGTGCGGCGATTGGAGACCGACAAGGGCGACACGATCAAGTTCCTCTGGCGCCTGCACGACGGTGCGCTCGTGGAGTCGGTTCTCATGCGCTACCCGGGGCGCATCACGCTGTGCGTGTCTTCGCAGGCCGGCTGCGGCATGAACTGCCCGTTCTGCGCGACCGGCCAGGCGGGTCTGACCCGCAACATGTCCTCCGCCGAGATCATCGAGCAGATCGTTCGCGCGAACCGTCTGATCGCCGAGGGCGGCCTCGGCGGCAAGAAGGCCGACGACCACAGCATGGAGCGCGTCTCCAACATCGTCTTCATGGGGATGGGGGAGCCGCTCGCCAACTACAAGCGTGTGATGGATGCGGTGCGCACGATGGTCGCCGAGCAGCCGCACGGCCTCGGCATGAGCGCCCGCGGCATCACGGTGTCGACGGTCGGCCTGGTGCCCGCCATCCGCAAGCTAGCCGACGAGGGCATCCCCGTCACCTTCGCGCTGTCGCTGCATGCCCCGGATGATCACCTGCGCGACGAGCTCATCCCGGTGAACTCGAAGTGGAAGGTCGACGAGGCGCTGGATGCCGCGTACGAGTACTACGAGAAGACCGGCCGCCGTGTCTCGATCGAGTATGCGCTGATCAAGGACATGAATGACCACGCCTGGCGTGCCGATCTGCTGGCCGAGAAGCTCAATCAGCGCGGACGCGGTTGGGTGCACGTGAACCCGATCCCGCTGAACCCGACGCCGGAGTCGGTGTGGACGGCTTCCACCCGTGAGGTGACGAACGAGTTCGTGCGTCGCCTCAACGACGCCGGCGTGCCGACCACCCTCCGCGACACCCGCGGCAAGGAGATCGACGGCGCCTGCGGTCAGCTCGTCGCGACCACCGAGGACGAAGCCGCCTCGGCCGCGATGGCCTGAGTCTTCGGTCGGTCGGCGTCTCGCCGTGCGTCTGACGCTCCGGTGCGTTCGGCGTTGACGAGCCACCGAGCGATTCGCGCTTCGTCCGCACCTTGAACGCCGAGTAGGCGATGCACGCGGAAGGGGCGGACGCCGCAGAGTTTCATCGTGCTCTTCGCAACGTGCGCGGAGGCGGGGAGCCCGAGTACGGGGGCTGCATACCAGGGGGTGTCGGCGAGGAGGAACATGCGCCCGCGTCGCCCCCGAAGCAGCCCTTGAGGCAGGCCGAGAGGGGTGTACCGGTACTCCTGCTGCGGCAGCAGAGCGCGGTCGAAGAAGCCCTTGAGCAGGGCTGGCACCGATCCCCACCAGAGCGGGGTCGCGATGATGATCGTCTTCGCCTCCTGCATGGCCTGTTTGGCGTCTGCGAGGTCGGGTTCCAGTGACATGCGCTGTCGGTAGCCGAACCGCATGTGCGGATCGAAGTCGAGGTCGCGAAGGGTGAGCAGCCGAGCGTCGCCGTAGCCGGTGGCATAGCGCTGAGCGATGGATGCCGTGAGGGATTCAGCGTTCGGATGACCGTCGATGATGAGAGCGGATGGCATCGGAGAATTCCTATCTTGACACTGTCTATTAGGTGGACACTGTCAAGATAGGCAATGATGTTGCTTGTGTCAAGTTCGAAAACCGGCTATCACCACGGTGACTTGGCGCGCGCTCTCGAAACCGCGGCCATGCAACTGCTCGAACGGATGCCGGCCGCCGAGATCAGCCTGCGCGAGGTCGCGCGCGCAGCCGACGTGAGCCACAATGCGCCCTATCACCACTTCACCGACCGACGCGGGTTGCTGAAGACGCTCGCCGAACGCAGCATGGGGGAACTCCTTGACGCGGTTCGTCAGGGATCTCTGGCCGACACTCCACGCGGTGCGCTCGTCGGAGCGGGCGCCGCGTACATCCGCTTCGCGGCGGAGCATCCGAATTCCTTCGATGTCATCTACGACCCGACCGTGTGTGTGCCTGGGGCGCCGACCGAGACCATGGCGCCGCTCATCGATGAGCTGGAATCGGTCCTCGCTGCCGCCGCGCGAGCGGCCGGTTTAGGTGACGCCGACGATGTCGCCGCACTGTGGGGTCTCGCGCACGGACTCGGCACGCTCACGGCCGCTGGTCACCTGAGACTCGATGCCTCGCTCGACGCGCTCAATGCGACTGTCGATCGGCTCGTCTGACCCCTCAGGTGCACGTTCCTGAGAGCCGCTCGCAGGACTCTTGCATCGAGTCCACAGGCACTCTTTCCTACATTGGTCTGATGCCATACTCCGCCCATCGACCGGGTCGCCTCGACTCGCAGGGTCAGATCATCCTCGACAGCGACTCCGATGCTGCGACCGATGATCTCGACTTCCTGCGCGAGTTCGAACCCACGGGTTCCGAGTCGACGCCTTCCGTCGACGATGCACCCTCTGTCGACGATGCCCCCGCAGCCGACGGCGCCTCCGACGAAGACGAGCCCTTCATCGGAGCGACGCCGCAGCGCCCGACCGCCGCGGAGTCGGATGCTGCACCCGCTGCCGCCGCCACTCGCGAGAAGCCGGCGCGTCAGCAGCGCGTCCGCCGACCGCGTCGCCCGCGCACGCCCGGCTCGCGTCTGCGCACCCTCGCGATCCTGGGTGGTGCAGACGGGGAGATCCTCGACCGTGTCCCGGGCGAGACGCCTCGTTTCGTGCAGATGTTCTTCGTGCTCGCCGGCACCGCGCTCGTCTCCGCGATCTCGATGCTGTTCGCGCTCACGACCGGTGTGCAGGCGATCATCTGGCTGGCGGTTCCACTGGCGATCATCTGGGCGCTGATCATCTTCAACCTCGACCGCTTCCTCACCTCGACCATGACGTCGACCCGCAACATCTGGAAGCTCATCGGACTCGCCATCCCTCGGGTGATCATGGCCGTGATCATCGGCTTCGTCGTCGCCGAGCCGCTCGTGCTGCAGATCTTCCACAACGACATCTCGCGCGAGGTCGCCGCCACGAACATCGTCCAGGCGCAGTCCGACCAGGAAGCGCTCGAATCCGGTCCGGAGAAGCTGGCGCTCGACGCGGCATCCGACCGCGTCGCGACGTTGGAGAACCAGGCTGCCACCGGGATAGTCGCCGGCACCGAATCGTCATCCGCCACCGAGTCCGCTGCACAGGCGACCGTCGACGATCTGAGCGCCAAGATGGCCGACCAGCAGGCGGTCATCGATCAGGCGCGAGCGCTGTACCAGTGCGAGCTCACGGGTGAGGGTGCCGGCACGGTGCCGGGCTGCACCGGCGTGAACGGCGAGGGCGCGAGCTCCGACGCCGCCGAGGCTCAGCTCGCCGAGGCCCAGCAGACATACGACGCCCTCGCCGCACAGCAGCGCGACGCGAACGAAGATCTGGAGGCCGCGGGCTCCGCAGCCAAGGAGAACACGTCGGCATCCGAATCGCAGAACCGTGAGCAGGCGCAGTCCCAGTTGCCTGTCGCAAGAGACGGCTATGACCAGGCCCTCGCCGCGTACAACGCGCGGGCGGATGCCGTGGCGGGCGGCAATGCCGGAGCCACGGGGCTACTGAGTCAGATCAGCGGTCTGAATCGGCTCTCCGAGAAGGAGCCGGCGATCCTCTGGGCGCACTGGCTCATCGCCGCGCTGTTCTTCATGATCGAGTTGCTTCCGGTGCTCGTCAAGGTGCTCACGAGTTTCGGCGAGCCGACGCTGTACGAGAGGACCGTTGCGATCCGCAAGCAGGTGGCGCTGGACAAGGTGACCGCCGAAGGGTTCCGTGACCGTGCGCAGATCGTGACCGAGCAGTCGGCCCCTCAACCGACCTGATCTGCGGGTTCGTACGGATCAGGCCCTGCCCACCACCGTGACGATCAGCGCTGCGAGTTCTTGCTTCGCCGTCTCGGCGGACAATGCTCCCGATACCGCAGCCTGCGACAGCGCCTCCGCGGCACCGAAGATCGCGGTGATGGATGCGTGCGTCACCCCGGTCGGAGTGCTGAAGGGTGCGAGGATCTCACGGCATCGCTCGGAGTACGCCTGCTCTGACTCGCGTTTGACCGACTCCAGTTCCGGCGAACCCTCCAGAGCGGCGAGTACTCCGGTCAACTCCCGCCCCTGAGCGAGAGCGCACTCGACGTACGAGTCGGCGATGGCGTTCGCGCGCCCAGGAAGTGTGGCGTCAGCAGTGACCAGATACTCCTCGAGCATGGCGTTCTGGCGTTCGTCGAACTCGGTGAAGAGGGCGGCGAGGAGGGCGGCGCGGGAGGCGAAATGACTGTAGACGACCGGTTTCGCGACACCCGCCCGTTCAGCGAGTCGGCCGAGGGTCAGAGCATCCGCCCCCTCCGATCGGACCAAGGCCCAGGACACCTCGATCAGCTGACCGTACCTGTCCGCTCGCGAAAGCCTCCGCCTCGTCATCCGACCCCTCCCGATCTTATGTACTATTAGTAACCTACGCTTAGTACATAACAATCGTACCGGAGGAAGCCCATGAGCAGTCTCGTCGTCGTCTCGCATTCCGATCCTGACTCTCTGACCCACGACGCGGCTCGATCAGCCTTCGAGGCGATCCGAGCTGCGGGAGGCGACGCAGAGTTCGCAGACCTCGCGGCCGAGAATTTCGACCCGCGATTCGCGGCCGCTGATCTGGACCTGTACCGCGGCAAGAGCGGCGTGCCGGCCGAGATCATCGCCGAGCAGGAGCGCATCGACCGCGCAGACCACCTGATCCTGGTGTTCCCGATGTACTGGTGGTCGATGCCCGCGCTGCTCAAGGGCTGGATCGACCGCGTCTTCGTCGGCGGGTGGGCTTACGACGCGGCACCAGGGGCGGCGCAGTTCGGGATGCTGGATCGCCTCACGATCCATCTGATCGTCGTGGCAGGCGACGACGAGAAGAGCTTCGAACGGCATGGGATACCCCAGGCGGTCAGCACTCAGATCGAACGAGGAATCGTGAAGTACTGCGGCGCGACGCATGGATCCACGACGTACGTGTACGAGTCCGACACGAAGGACCGTGATCTTCTCGCCGCCGAGCTTCGCGAGCTGAGCGAGAAGATCGCAGTGAGCACCGCTGACCGCGCCGGGGTCGGCGCCCCAGCCTGACGGCAGCGGCTACTCCTTGACCGCTCCCGCCGTCAGGCCCTGGACGATCCACTTGCTGGCGAGGGCGAACAGCACCATCGTCGGGAGGATCGTGACGACGGCAGCGGCGGACATCGAGCCCCAATCGACGTTGAACGTCGAGATGAAGCCGTTCAACGCGGCCGGCACCGTGCGATTCTCGTCGGAGTGCATGAGCACGACCGACAGGAACAGCTCGTTCCAGCAGTTCACGAAGTTGAAGATGAACGCCGCGATGATGCCGGGAGTCATGACCGGCACGAGCACGCGGAACAGAGCGCCGAGCCGCGAGCATCCGTCGATCATCGCCGCCTCCTCGAGCGCCACGGGGACGTTCTCGAAGAAGCCGCGGAGCATGACCGTGGAGAACGGAATACAGATCGCGACGTAGACGAGGATCAGGCCGAACTTGCTGTCGACCAGGCCGAGGTCGGCCATCATCGAATACAGCGGCCCGAGTGCGATGAAGGCGGGAATCATCTGGGTGAGCAGGAACGCGATGAGCACCGCGCCCTTGCTGCGGAACTCGAAGCGCGCGATCACGAAAGCGCTCAGCAGCGCGATGAACGTGCTCGTCGCACCCGCGACCAATGCCACGATCGCGGAGTTCGCCAGGAACACACCGAAGCTGCTCGTCTCGAACAGATTGGCGTAGTTCTGCATCGACGGCTGGCTGGGCCAGTACTCGATCGGGTACACGTTGACCGTGGCCGGCGCCTTGAACGAGGTCAGGGCGATCCAGTACAGCGGGAACAGCGTGATCAGCAACCAGACGGCGAGTCCGACGAAGCGCAGGATGCCGAGGCCGGACACCTTCTTCCTGCGGTTCCCGGTCGGACGACGTCGCGCGCCGGTCGGGAGGACCATCTGTGCGGTGGCGCTCATCGGTTGGCCCTCCTCATCGCCATCAGGTAGAAGGCGCAGAACACGAACAGGAATCCGACGACGATCAGGCCGATCGCGCTCGCTATGCCGTAGTTGCCCTGCTGGGTGTAGTTGATCATCCAGGTCGTGATGATGTGGGTCTGATTCGCCGGTCCGCCCCTGGTCATCGCCCAGATGATGTCGGGGAAGTTGAAGATCCAGATCACGCGCAGCAGCACGGTCAGCATCAGCGTCATCCGGATGTAGGGGATGATGACCGAGAACAGCTGGCGGAGCCTTCCCGCGCCGTCGAGGCTTGCGGCCTCGAGCATCTCATCCGGCACCGACTGGAGAGCGGCGAGGATCATGATCGCGAAGAACGTCACTCCGTACCAGATGTTCGCCACGATCACCGCGACCATCGCGAGCTTCGGATCGGCGAGCCACGGCAGCGGGGCATCGATGAGGCCGGCCTTCATCAGCAGGTCGTTGATGACGCCGAACTCCGCGTTGAACATCCAGCGGAACAGCATCCCGATCAGGAACCCTGAGACCGCCCAAGGGAAGAACACCAGCGCCTGGTAGACCCCGCGGAAGCGGAATCGAGTGCGAAGGGCGAGGGCGATCAGGAAGCCGATGACGAACTGCGGCACCAGCGAGCCGATGACCCAGAGCACGGAGTTCCACGCGACCTGCGGGAAGACCGGATCGCTGAAGACGCGCGCGAAGTTGTCGAAGCCGACGAATGGGGTCGAGGTGAGGTCCCAGAGGTTCCAGTCGTGGAACGCCATCCGGATGCCCTGCAGCATCGGGTAGTACGTGAACCAGCAGACGAAGAGGATGGCGGGGGCCAGGAAGGCGAGGATCGTCCAGGCATGTCGACTGCGGAACACCTTCTTCCCCGGCCGCGCCGGGGCGGCCCCACCGGATTCACCGGTGGAGCGCCCCGAACGTGTCAGCAAGGTCATGATCAGCCCTTTTCAGAGGCGTACTTCTCGACCCAGTACGCATCCCACGACTCGAGCAGTTCGGCAGTGGTCATGTTGCCGAGCAGCACGTTCTGCACGTCCTGGTCGGACTTCTGAATCCATTCGCTCCACCAGCTCTCGCCACGCGGCTGCTGCACGTTGACGTAGGTGTCCGGGTTCTCTGTCATCGTGACGTAGCTCGTCCACGGGCCGGTCGAGTAGAACTCGTCGTCGGATGCTTCGGCGATGATCGGCACCAGACTGTTTGCCTGCGCGAACTCGGTGGCGGGCTCGGCAGAGGAGAGGAACTCGACGAGCTCCACGGCCTCCGCCTTGTGCTTGCTCGCCTCGGCGACACCCCAGCCGGCGACCGCGAGCGGCTGTGCGGCCTTGCCGTCGGGGCCGGTCAGCAGTGGTGCAGTGTCCCACTGGTCCTCGGTGAGGTTCGATTCCTGCACGGTCGCGATGACCTCTGGATCCTGCAGCAGGAAGGCGGTCGAGCCGTTCGTGAACCCGGCGACCATCTCGGGGTAGCCCCAGGAGACAGCGGACGGCGGCGAGCCCTGCTCGAACAGGTCGAAGTACGTGTCGACGGCATCCTGCGCCTCAGGCGCCGCGAAGATCGTCGAACCGTCTTCGAGGAGGAAGGCGTTGCTCGGATCGAGGTCGTCGACGAGGTAGGCCTCGATGGCGGCGACGACGTTCGTGTTTCCGTTCTGGCCGCCGCGGAACGCGTAGCCGTACGTGTTGTTCGCCGGGTCCTGGATGGCGGACGCCTGCTCGAGCAGCTCTTCCCAGCTCGTGGGCGGGCCGTCGAAACCGGCCTCTTCGACGAGGTCGGTGCGGTAGAACAGCGAGAGGCCGTAGAAGCCGTACGGGACGAAGTAGCTCTTGCCGTCGCCCTCGGCAGCAGCCTTGGCGTTGTCGGTCAGGGCATCCCAGCCGTCCCAGCTCGCGAGGTCATCGGTCATGTCGTACAGCCAGCCGTTGTTCGAGAACGGGCCGACGGTGATGTCGCGCACCTCGAGCACGTCGACACCCGAACCGGACTGCAGCATCTGCTGAATGGTCTGGTCGGCCTGCTCGGTGGGCGGCGAGACCAGCTTGACCGTGACGCCGGGGTTGGCGGCCTCGAAGTTGTCGAGCAGGCCCCGCAGCAGCTCGGTGCGCGCGGGGTTGGTCAGACTCTCGACCATCTGCAGTTCGACGTCGCCGCCATCGGCGGAGGAATCGGAGCCGCCGCCGGAGCATGCGGTCAGGGCCAGCAGGGCGACTGTGCCCACGCCGGCGATCGTCGTCAGACGAGTGCGCTTCATGACGTACCTCTTTCGTGTGTGGTGATTGTTCTTGGGGATTCGGGTCAGGATGCCGCGGCCTCGGCCGCGCGAAGGATCTCGGGGATGCAGCGTTCGACGTACGCCTCGAAATCGCTCACCTCGGTGTAGAGGTGGACGGAGAGGCGGTAGTAGCCGCGACCCTCGAAGCTGGTGAACGCCGTCTCGACGCCGACGCTGTCGAACAGCATCATCCGAAGATCGTCGGCCTCTTCGCGGGTCTTGCCGAGTCCGTCGGGGAGACGGATCAGGCGCATGGCGTCGACCGTTGCGGGGAGCTGCACGAGTGCCTCCTCCGCCACATAGGGCTGTACGGCGTCGGCGATCATGCGGGCGCCCATGTCGGCGAGTTCGCGCATCGTGGTGCGGGTCCGCGCCCAGGTGTATTCGCGCTCGACGAACTCGATCGCGGCGGGGGTGCTGATGTACGTCGTCGCGTCGATCGTGCCCTGCGTGTCGAAGCGGCCGGGGAAGGGCTCGGGTGCACCCCATGAATCGATGAGCGGCCACAGTTCCTGCCGGTCGGGATCGGCGGTGACGAGAACCGCGGATCCGCGCGGAGCGCATGGCCATTTGTGCAGATTGCCGAACCACCAGTCGCCGCCGCCGACCGCCGCGGCATCGGCGACGAGGCCGGGAGCGTGCGCGCCGTCGACGAGCACGCGGATGCCGCGCTCCCGCGCGAACGCGCTGATCTCGGCGGTGGGGAGCACGCGGGCGGTGGGGGAGGTGATCTGATCCACCACGATCAGGCGCGTGCGCCCGGTGATCGCCTGGCGGAAGAGTTCCACGATCTCCTCCGCGGCGGCGAACAGTGGGATGTGCACAGTGCGCACGTGTGCGCCGAAGCGACGTGCGAGTCGGGCCGCGCCCATCGTGATCGCGCCGTAGCCGTGGTCGGTGACGAGGATCTCGTCTTCTGCAGAGAGGCGCAGGCTGTTGTAGACGACCGTCGCGGCGGCGGACGCGTTCGGGACGAATGCGGTGTCCTCTGCGCGGGCGCCGACGAACGGGGCGACCCTGGTGCGAGCATCCGCCACGTGCTCGGCGATGCGGGGGAACCACCCGACGGGACTGCGGTCTGCCTGCGCACGCAGCTGGTTCTGATGCTGTACGACCTCGGTCGGGACGGCGCCGAAGGAGCCGTGATTGAGGTGGATGATCGCGGGATCGAGAGGCCAGGCATCACGGGCACGCATACCGGATGCCAGCTGCACCGGGGCGATGGTGGATGTCGGCTGCTGCATGGTGCCTCGTTCGGGGAAGATCAGACGAAAGGAAACTTGTTGCACAACTTTGCCATAATCTGCTCGCAAAGGCGATTCAAAGCCGTAGATTTAGCAAAGTCGTAATACAACTTGGTGCTTCGGGGTCGGCGCGGCAGACTCCGAATGTGGATAGGCGCTCACCGGCGCCCGAGAGAGAGCAGGCGCATGGGTGCGATGGAGACGGCGCTGCACGGTCTGCGTGCATTGATCGCCGACGGTGATCTGCGCCCCGGCGACCGATTGCCCAGTGAGGGCGAACTGTGCGAACGGCTCGGCGTCTCAAGGGGGCCTCTTCGCGAGGCGATCCGCACACTCGCTGCACTCGGCGTGATCGACACGCGACACGGGTCCGGCAGCTACGTGTCGGAGCTGCACGCGGCAGATCTGATCAAGGGCCTCGGCCTCACCGTGGGACTGCTGCCCCTGGACTCGATCATCGAGCTGTACGAACTGCGACGCGCGCTGGAGGCTCATGCCGCGAGCCTTGCGGCAGCGCGCGTCGACCAGGACACGATCGCGCGGTTGGATGCGCTTCTCGATCGGCTGGAGGCGGTCACCGACGATGAGGAGCTCTCCGAGCTCGATCACGAGTTCCACTCCGCCATCGCCGATATCGCGGGAAACGACGCTCTGGCGATGCTGCTCGATGTGCTGCGGGCGCGCTCGCGCGCCTATCGGATCTTCACGACAGAGGATGCCGCGCAGATCAAGGTGCTCTCCGACGCCGGGCATCGATCGATCCTGCGCGGACTCGAGGCACGAGACCCGGTGGCAGCCTCGGCGGCCGCTGCCGGACATGTGGCCCAGACGGAGTTCTGGCTGCGCAAGCATCAGGCGCCGACTTAGACGTGACGCAGTGCGACGGAGCCGCCCCTGGTCGTTTCATCAGCCGCTAGCGTTGAGACATGGTCAACTATCGCTATCTCGGCAACAGCGGTCTCAAGGTCTCTGAGATCACCTACGGCAACTGGGTCACGCACGCATCGCAGGTCGGCGACGACGCCGCGGTGAAGACCGTGCACGCGGCATTGGACGCCGGCATCACGACGTTCGACACCGCGGACACGTACGCCAACACGGCCGCAGAGGTCGTGCTCGGTAAGGCGCTCGAGGGCCAGCGCCGCGAGGGGCTGGAGATCTTCACCAAGGTCTACTTCCCGACCGGTCCGAAGGGACCGAACGACACCGGGCTTTCCCGCAAGCACATCCTCGAGTCGATCAACGGATCACTGCAGCGCCTCGGCACCGACTATGTCGACCTGTACCAGGCGCACCGCTTCGACTACGAGACCCCGCTGGAGGAGACGTTCCAGGCCTTCGCCGACGTCGTCCGGCAGGGTAAGGCGCTGTACATCGGCGTCAGCGAGTGGACCGCGGAGCAGCTGCGAGAGGGCCACGCACTCGCGAAACAGCTCGGCGTGCAGCTGATCTCGAATCAGCCCCAGTACTCGATGCTGCACCGCGTGATCGAGGGCAAGGTCGTGCCGGCATCCGAAGAGCTCGGAATCTCGCAGATCGTCTGGTCGCCCATGGCGCAGGGCGTTCTCAGCGGCAAGTACCTGCCCGGTCAGCCCGTGCCCGACGGCTCTCGGGCGACCGACCCGCACAGCGGCGCTGACTTCATCAAGGGCTTCCTGCGCGACGAGATCCTCACCGCAGTGCAGAAGCTCAAGCCCATCGCCGAGCAGGCCGGCATCTCGATGCCGCAGCTCGCGATCGCCTGGGTGCTGCAGAACAAGAACGTCGCGGCGGCTCTGGTCGGAGCATCCCGTCCGGAGCAGCTCGCCGAGACGGTCAAGGCATCCGGCGTGACGCTCGATGCCGACACGCTGGCCGCGATCGACACGGCGCTGGGCGACACGGTCAACCGCGACCCTGAGGGCACATACTCGGTCTCCCCGAAGTCGCGCCTGGTCTGAGTTTCTTCCGACGAGACCCCAGGCTCTCGTCGAGACCCCAGGTTGTTCACGCCTACAACCTGGGGTCTCGGCAGCAACCTGGGGTCTCGGCGAAGGTGCGGGTGGTCAGGTCAGGGTGATGTCGACCTGAAGCTCGGACGTGAGTCGCTCGAGATCCGAACGCAGCACGTCCAGATCGGCGGATGCCGGGACCTCGGCCGTGACGGATGCCTCGAACAGCCGACCACCGGCCATCGCTGCATCCTTGGTCTCGGTGTCGATCGTCTCGATGCTGACGCCGTGCGCCTGCAGCACGCCGGAGACCTCGCGGACGATGCCGGGTCTGTCATTGCCGAGGATCTGCAGCGATATCGGCTGCGCGGCGGCGCTCGCGGCATCCGATCCCGCATGCACGGCCACAGTGAGCAGGCCGTCGAGGGCCTGCAGCGCCGAGGTGAGCTCGTCCTGGCGCTCGGACGTCACCGACACCTGGATGACTCCGGCGAAGACTCCGGCGAGTTCGGCGAGCTGGCTGTTCTCCCAGTTGCCGCCGTGGGCGTCGACGACGTCGGCGACGGCTGCGACGAGGCCGGGGCGGTCGGACCCGGCGACGGTGAGGATCAGAGTGGTCATGCGGCCAGCGTAGCCCGGCCCGCTCAACTCCGGAGAAACTGGCCGGATCTGCGGCCCCGGGACCGAAACCTGGCGGTTCTGCGGAGAATCTCCGGAGTTATGCAGGCAGTCCGGCGCTCATTCGTCCCAGACGCCCGTCTCGAGGAACCGGTCGAGCTGCGCGCGATGCGGGGCGAGATCCCAGCGCTGAGCCGCAACCCACTCATCGGAGTAGTAGGTGCCGGCGTAGCGGGCGCCGCCGTCGCAGATCAACGTGACGACGCTGCCCGTCCTCCCCGCGGCACGCATCCGCGAGATGAGCCGGAACGCGCCGACGAGGTTCGTCCCCGTCGAGCCGCCCGCCCAGTGCAGCGTGCGTTCCTTGAGGAGGCGGATGGCGGCGATCGACGCGGCATCCGGGATCTGCAGCATCTCGTCGATCACGCCAGGCACGAACGACGGCTCGACGCGCGGCCGACCGATGCCCTCGATGCGGCTCGGTGTGCCAGTCGTGTAGTCGGCGGCTCCCGTGCTCCAACCGCCGTAGAACGCCGAGCCCTCAGGGTCGACCACGGCCACCTTGGTCGGATGCTGGCGGTAGCGCACGTACCGGCCGAACGTGGCGCTCGTTCCGCCGGTTCCCGCGCCGACCACGATCCACTCCGGAACAGGATGCCGTTCGCGCGAGAGCTGACTGAACACGCTCTCGGCGATGTTGTTGTTGCCTCGCCAGTCGGTCGCCCGCTCCGCGTAGCTGAACTGGTCGAGGTAGTGACCGCCGCACTCGGCGGCCAGGCGGTCGGCCTCGCTGTACATCTCGGGTGGGCGATCGACGTAGTGGCAGCGGCCGCCGTAGAACTCGATCAGCTCGATCTTCTCCGGGCTCGTCGAACGCGGCACCACAGTGACGAAGTCGAGGCCCAGCATCCGGGCGAAATACGCCTCGGAAACGGCGGTCGATCCGCTGGACGCCTCCACCAGAGTCGTCCCCTCTTTTATGCGGCCGTTCACCAGACCGTAGAGCAGCAGTGAGCGAGCCAGCCGATGCTTGAGCGATCCGGTCGGATGCACTGACTCGTCTTTGAGGTACAGGTCGATGCCCCACTCGACCGGCAGCGGGAAGACGTGCAGGTGGGTGTCGGCGCTGCGGTTGGCGTCTGCTTCCAGCAGGGAGATCGCAGTGCTGGTCCATGAGGTCATGGATTCGAGCGTAGCTGTGCCGTCAGTCTGCGAGAGGCAGTGCCGGCGGATGCTCCTCGCCGAGTGCAGTGCTGGACGACTGCGGTGCGGCCTGAAGCGAGTTGCTCCACGCGATGCCGCCGGCGATCAGTCCCGCGAGCACGACCAGTACGGCGACGACGATGACCCAGCGCCTGCGCTTCTTCTGAGCGCGGATGACAGGCGCCGGCTTCGTGAGTGGGCCGGGAACCGGACTCGGGCGGGTGCTCAGGTCAGCCAGCGGCGGTGCAGAATCGTCATGCTGGTTGGGCTGCTCTTCGACCATGATCTTCCCTTCCGAGGGGATCAATCGCCCTCAGAGAGAGACTGTACCGGCTCGCGAGGTTCCGCCGTCGCCGTCGACGTGAAGCAGCGACGCCTGCGACTGCTCCTGGCGCAGCTGGAACTCGAACCGCGAGCGGTCTCCGCGGTGCAGCGCGATGAAGTACTCGATCGGAACCCCCTTCGCGTCGCGACTGATGCTGCGCAGCCGCAACAGGGCCGACCCGGCGCTGACATCGAGGCGCTGGGCCTGGTCATGGGTCGCGACGGTCGCCTCGGCCGAGCGCACGCCGTCGGTGGCGCGGATGCCGTGCTCGGCGAGCAGGCGATACAGCGAGGCCTCTGACAGATCGACATCGAGGGTGAGGGTGCCGACGGCTTCCGGCATCCATGTCGTTGAGAGGGACCACGGCTCACCGTCCACATGGCGGAGCCGTTCCAGCGCGATGACGGGCGATCCGACCGGTACCTCGAGGGCCGCGGCGACGTCGGCATCGGCATCCTCGCGCTCGTGACGGAGGATGTCGCTGTGCACGTGTCCTCCGCGTCGCTCGACGTCGTCGAACAGGCCGATCAGCGTGTGGACCAGCGCTTCACTCGTGCGCGGCCGGGAGACGAAGGTGCCCTTGCCCTTGACGCGTTCGACGAGACCCTCATGCTCGAGCTGTGCGAGCGCCTGCCGTACGACCGTGCGCGAGATGCCGTAGCGCTCGCACAGCCGATGCTCCCCGGGGAGGGGATCACCGGGCTGCAGTCCGTCTCTGGTGATGCCGTCGACTATCAGCTGACGCAACTGGTCGTACATGGGAGCCGCGGAGTGCCGGTCGATCGTGTCCGCCGGTGCCGGCTGGGCCCGGGCGATGGTGGACATCTAGTACGCCACCCCCGCGTGCAGGATGACGTTGGCGTACGGGGTGAACTCCCCGGAGCGCACGAACGCGCGGGCGGCGTGCGTCTGCTTCTTGAACTCGATGTGCGGCACGAGCTCGATCTCGATGCCTGGCAGCCGCTCGCGGAGTCCGGCCAGCACCTCTGGGCTCTGGTCCGCGACCTCGGCCGACACTGTCGCCCCTTCGACGACCATCTCGGCGAGCACGGTGTCGAGCACGTCGAAGAACGCCGGGGAGCCGGGGCGGTAAGCCAGGTCGATCCGCTCCGATCCGGGCGGGATGGGCAGCCCGGCATCCGTCACGACGATGAGGTCGGTGTGCCCCGTCTCGCTGATGACGCGCGAAAGGGCGGGATTGATCGTCGTGGAGGTCTTTCGCATCGTGGGCTCCTGGTCGGTGGCAGTCAGACACGGGATGCCAGGAAGGCATCGACGTCGGCGCGGACGGGCAGGCTGGGGGAGGCGCCCTGCTTGGTGACGGTGAGGGCGCCGGCGGCCGTGGCCAGCCGGACGGCATCGGTCAGCGAGGCGCCGTTCGCGAGAGCGGCGCCGAGGTAGCCGGCATAGGCGTCTCCGGCCGCAGTGGTGTCGACGGCCTCGACCGGCAGAGGGGGGACGATCGACGCGCCGTCTGTGGTCACCACGCACGAACCCTGCTCGGCGAGCGTGATGACGGCGGCCCCCACGCCGTGAGCGAGGAACCAGCGTCCGGCCTGCTCCGCCGTCGCGGCATCCGTCACCTCGATCCCGCTGAGCACCGACGCCTCGGTCTCGTTCGGCGTGACGATGTCGATGCTCGCCCACACCTCTGCGGGCAGAGGCGCGGCGGGCGCGGGGTCGAGGATCACCGTCATGCCGAGTTCGCGGCCTCTGGCGGTGATGTGCGCCGTCAGCGCGGACGGTGTCTCGAGCTGGGTCAGCAGCACGGAGGTAGTCGGGGAGAGCGCGTCGAGAGCGGCGTCGATCTGATCGGTGTTCAGCTCGGCGTTGGCCAGCGGGACCATCACGATGTCGTTCTGCGCGGATGCGTCGACGCGAATGTGCGCGATGCCAGTGGGACCCGGGACGGTGCGCAGATGAGTGAGGTCGACCCCGGCCTCCGTCAGTCCGTCGACGACCAGGTCGTGGAAGAGGTCGTCGCCGACGCATCCCACGAAACTCGTTCTGGCACCGGCGCGGCCTGCGGCCACCGCCTGGTTCGCGCCCTTGCCGCCGAGCATCATGGTGAACTGATCGCCCAGGATCGTTTCACCACGCGCGGGCAGGCGCCGTGAGAATGTCGTCACATCCGCCGTGACGCTGCCGACGATGACGACGCCGTTGCGTCCTTCAGTGGGTGAGACGGTCATGGGGCTCCTGGTCCTCTGCGGCAAGCGTCGTCCTCGGCAGCGTCTTTGACTTCGCTGAGTCCTGTCATTACATTAGCCGAATCCGAACCTGTAACGACAGGTTCGCCATTAGGAGTCGATCCCATGCCTGTCAACGTCATCTCCCCGCGCCTGTACGTCGACAGCGCCGACACGGAGCGGGTCTCCAGACTGCTGACGGCGCAGGTGGTGCACGGCGTGACCACGAATCCCACGATCCTCGAGCGCGGCGGTCGCACCGCCGCGGAGATCCCCTCGCTCTACGCGCAGTGGGAGTCGGAGGGTGCGCGCGAGATCTTCTTCCAGACCTGGGGTTCGTCCCGTGCTGAACTCCTGCGCAATGCCGAGACGATCCGCGCACTCGGCGATCGAGTGGCCGTGAAGGTGCCGGCGACCGCCGAGGGGTTCGCCGCTGCATCCGCCCTCGTGGCCGACGGCGCGACCGTGCTCATCACCGCCGTGTACTCGGTCGCGCAGGCGCTCGCCGCGGCGAGCATCGGCGCGGCGTACATCGCGCCCTACCTCGGGCGGCTGCGCGATGCAGGAGTCGACGGCGACGCGTCGATCCCGCAGATGCAGGCCGTGTGTGCGGGAAGCGCGACGAACGTGCTCGCCGCGAGTCTGAGGTCTGCCGATGACATCGTGTCGCTGCGGCTGGCCGGTGTGCCGTACTTCACTGCCGCGCCTGACGTGCTGGATCAGGTGATGCAGCACTCCGTGAGCGACAGTTCGGCCGCGGAATTCGAGGCCGCCATGGGCCGCATCGGCGCTTAGCCCCGCTGGAGCCGCCGGAAGTGCAGGCGGGGGCTACGCCTCGGTGACCGCGGCCGCCTGACGCAGCCAGCGCTCGATGCCCGCGATGTGCGCGGTGGCGAGGGATGTCGCGAGATTCGGGTCGCGCTGTGCGATCGCCTCGGCGATGCCGCGGTGCTCGGAGAGGGTGCGCTCGACCGCGCCCTGCTCGGTGAGTCCTCGCCAGATCCGCGCACGAACCGTCTGGCCGCTGAGGCTCTCGATGAGGCTGGCGAGGTAGGCGTTGCCCGCCATGCGGACGATGTCGCGGTGGAACCGGATGTCGTGCTCCACGAGCGCATCGATCGAGACGTCGGAGTCGATGCCGTCCAACTCCGTGTGCAGCGCGGCGATCGCATCCGCGGTGCCGAGGGTGGCGGCGAGCCCTGTCGCCTGGGATTCCAGCATCCGCCTGACCGCGAAGATCTCGAGCAGCGAGTCGTCGTCGTGCATGTCGGCGACGAACGAGATCGCCTCGAGCAGCAGATGCGGCTCGAGGCTGGTGACGTAGGTGCCGTCGCCGCGGCGCACATCGAGCACGCGGATGACCTCGAGCGCCTTCACCGCCTCACGCATGGAATTGCGCGAGAGGCCCAGCCGTTCTGCGAGTTCCTTCTCCGGTGGGAGGCGGTCTCCGGGGGACAACTCGCCGGACACGATCATCGCCTTGATCTTCTCGATCGCCTCATCGGTAACAGCCATGGTCGTCATCCTAGCGATTGATCGGATGTCTGGGGCAGGATGGTGCCATGCGCGTTCTCGATTCACATCTGCATCTGTGGGATCCGTCGCTCCTGGACTACCCGTGGCTCGAGGGTCCGCTGCTGTCGCGCTTCGCCGCGGAGGAGATCGCGACCGCCGCCGGTGAGGTCGAGGACGAGCGTGGTTTCGTGTTCGTGCAGGCCGACTGCGTCGAGGCGCAGTACCTCGACGAGATCGACTGGGTGGCCTCGCTCGCCGAGAAGGTGGGCGTGCGTGCGATCGTCGCGGGGGCGCGGTTGGATCGCGGAGCCGAGACGGAGCGTCACCTGGATGCTGTAGCTGCGCGCCCTCTCGTGGTCGGCGTGCGGCATCTGCTGCAGGGCGAGCCGGCAGGATTCGCAGGAAAGCAGGCGTTCCGTTCGGGTGCCGCGGCTCTTGTCGACCGAGGCCTGACCTTCGATGCGTGCGTTCGCGGCGAGGCGCAGTTGCGTGACGTGGAGGCGTTGGCGGCAGCGGTACCGGAGCTTCGGATCGTGCTCGACCATCTCGGCAAGCCTTCGGTGGGGACCGCGGCGGAGCCCGAAGCGCCTTCCGCGGAGTGGGCGGCGTCGATGCACGCGCTTGCCGCGCACGCGCAGGTGTACTGCAAGCTCTCCGGACTGCCTGCCGAAGCAGGTGGGTCCTGGAGCGCTGAGCAGACGGAGCCGTTCTTCGATGTCGCGCTGGAGGCGTTCGGGCCCGACAGGTTGATGATCGGCAGCGACTGGCCGGTGTCGGCGGTCACGGCATCCGGCTGGAACGGTGGGAATGACGAGAATCGTGCGGCGCTGGATGCGGGCGCGATCGGCGCCTGGACGGAGGCGGTCGCATCGTGGGCGATCGCTCGAGACCTCAGTGTCGACGCGATCATGTGGCGCAACGCCGAGCGCTTCTACCGGCTGGGGTAGCGGCTCGCGCACGAAAGGTGTCGCGAATGGTCGCAAAAGCCGCACCGAGACGGCATCCTGCGACACCTCTACGTCTGAGGGGAGTCAGAAGGTGTCGCGAATGGTCGCAAATCTCGCGTGGATGCGGCATCGTGCGACACTTCGCGCGGCGCCGCGGACCCGGTGCGTCCGTCGTCCGTCAGACGCCGGGTCCGCGTCCTCGGGATTACTCCGACCGCAGGCGCAACTGCGCCATGCCGCCGTCGACCTCGATGAACGTGCCAGTCGTGGATGCAGCGGACGGGCTCACGAGGTACGCCACGGCCGCGGCCACCTCGTCGGGGGAGACCAGTCGTCCGTGCGGCTGTCGCGCTTCGAGTGCTGCGCGCTCGGCGTCTGGATCGACTGCCTGGCCGAGCAGGCGACCGACCCACGGCGTGTCGGCCGTGCCGGGGTTCACGGCGTTGACGCGGATGCCCTCACGCAGGTGGTCGGCGGCCATGGCGCGGGTGAGCGCAGAGACCGCGCCCTTCGACGCCGTGTACAGCGCGCGCTGCGGCAGCCCGGTGGTGGAGGCGATGGATGCTGTGTTGCACACTGCGGCGGCGGGGGACTTCCGCAACCAGGGGAGTGCGGCCGCGGTCACCCGTGCGATGCCGGTGACGTTGACAGAGAGCACGCGTGCCCACTCCTCGTCGTCGTTCGCGCTGATGTCGCCCACCGCGCCGATGCCGGCGTTGTTCACGACGATGTCGATGCGGCCGAACGACGCGGCGACTGCGGCGATCGCGGCATCCACGCTCGCGCGGTCCGAGATGTCAGCGGTGAACGCGGCGAAACGCTCGTCGGCACCGGACGTGTCCCGATCGAGCACCGCGACCTGGGCGCCGTCCGCGTGCAGCCGAGCGGCTATCGCCGCGCCGATGCCGGAGGCTCCGCCTGTGACGATGGCGACGAGTCCTTCCAAAGCTGGTCCCTGAGCCTGTCGAAGGGTCATCGGGTCGCCTCCCAAGCCACGAAGTTCTGCCGCTGATGTCCGAGCCCATCGATCTGGATCTCGACGACGTCGCCGGCGCTCAGATACGGGTACTTGCCGGACAGCGCCACGCCCTGAGGCGTGCCGGTGAGGATCAGGTCGCCGGGCTCGAGGGTCACGTACTGCGAGAGGTGGTGCACGATGGTGCGCACGTCGAAGATCATGTCCGACGTGTTCGAGTCCTGACGCGGCTCGCCGTTCACGAAGCTCTTGAGGTTCAGATCGTCCACGTCGACCTCGTCCGGGGTGACCAGCCACGGGCCGGTCGGGTTGAATCCGGGGGCGATCTTGCCCTTCGACCACTGTCCGCCGGAGACCTCGATCTGGAAGGAGCGCTCCGACACGTCGTTGGCGACGACGTAGCCTGCGATGTGCGCATCGGCCTCCTCGGGGGAGTCGAGGTAGGCCGCTCGGGCGCCGATCACGATGCCGAGCTCGACCTCCCAGTCGGTCTTCTCGCTGCCCCGGGGGATCGTCACGTCGTCGTTCGGCCCGACCACTGTGTTCGGGGTCTTGAGGAAGATGATCGGGATCTTCGGTGGCTCGGAACCCGACTCCGCCGCGTGCGCTGCGTAGTTCATGCCGATGCAGATGACGGCGCTCGGGCGTGCGATCGGCGAACCGATGCGGAGATCCGCGGCGCCCTCGAGTTCGGGGAGCTCGCCCGCGGCGCGTGCCGCATCCACTCGTGCACGGAAGTCGGTGGCGAGGAAATCCCCGTCGACATCGGATGTCACCGATCGGAGGTCGAAGTGTCGATCACCGTCGACCAGGACGGGAATCTCGGATCCAGGGGCGCCAAGCCGCGCGAACTTCATGGTTCTCCAGCCTCTCAGGGGAGCCGCCGTCTGACGGCCCATCTGATTGACAGTATAGACATCCGATGTTTACACTCCAAGAGATCCGTGCAGAATATTCGTGCTGCACGAGGAGAGGAATCCCCGTGAGCCGTATCGTCGCACTCGACACCACCGACATCCGCTTCCCCACGTCTTTGAGCCTTGACGGTTCGGATGCGATGAATCCCGACCCGGACTACTCGGCAGCGTATGCGGTGATCCGCACCGACGCCGCAGACGGCATCGAGGGCCACGCCTTCGTCTTCACGATCGGACGAGGAAACGATGTGCAGGTCGCGGCGATCGATGCACTCGCCGGGCACCTGGTCGGCCGTGAGATCGAGCCTCTTCTGGATGACATGGGAACCACGTTCCGCGACATCATCGGCGACTCGCAGTTGCGCTGGCTCGGCCCGGAAAAGGGCGTCATGCACATGGCGATCGGCGCCGTCATCAATGCTCTCTGGGACATCAAGGCCAAACGTGCGGGCCTGCCGCTCTGGCAGTTGCTCGCGAGGATGACGCCAGAGGAGATCGTCGACCTGGTCGACTTCCGCTACCTCACCAACGCGCTCACCCCCGAGGATGCGCTCGAGATCCTGCGCGCAGGTGTCGCCGGGAGGCAAGAGCGCGAGGCCGAACTTCTCGCCTCCGGCTACCCGGGTTACACCACGAGCCCCGGGTGGCTCGGCTACTCAGACGAGAAGCTCGAGCGCCTCGCGCGCGAGGCGCTCGCAGACGGCTTCACCCAGATCAAGCTCAAGGTCGGCGCAGACCTCGACGACGACATCCGCCGTTTCCGCAAGGCACGCGAGGTCGTCGGACCCGACTTCCCGATCGCGATCGACGCGAATCAGCGCTGGGAGGTTTCGGAGGCGATCGAGTGGGTCAACGCGTTGGCCGAATTCAACCCCACCTGGGTCGAAGAGCCCACGAGCCCCGACGACATCCTCGGTCACGCCGAGATCGCCCGAGGGATCGCACCGATCCGCGTCGCGACGGGGGAGCATGCGCAGAATCGGATGATCTTCAAGCAACTGCTGCAGGCGGACGCGATCGAGGTCATGCAGATCGATGCCGTACGCGTCGCCGGAGTCAACGAGAACATCGCCAACCTGCTGCTCGCCGCGAAGTTCGGTGTGCCGGTGTGCCCGCACGCCGGCGGCGTCGGACTGTGCGAAGCCGTGCAGCATCTGTCGATGTTCGACTTCGTCGCAGTCACAGGCACCCGTGAGGGTCGATTGATCGAATTCGTCGATCACCTGCACGAGCACTTCGTCGTGCCCACAGACATCCAGGGCGGCTCGTACATGGCCCCCACGACTCCCGGTGCCAGCATGGAGATGAAGGCGGAGAGCATCGCCAAGTACACCTGGAAGGGCGAGCATGTCATCGACTGAACTGCAGCTGCCCGCGCTCGGATACGGCGCCGCGAATGTCGGAAACCTCTTCCGCGAGCTGTCCGACGATGAGGCATGGGCAGTGCTCGAGGCGGCGTGGGAGAGCGGAGTCCGTTACTTCGACACCGCACCGCACTATGGCCTGGGGCTGTCGGAGAGACGACTCGGCGCTTTTCTGCAGACCAAGCCACGTGACGAGTTCGTCGTCTCGACCAAAGCCGGCCGGCTCCTTCGGTCGAACCCCGACTTCGACGGTGGTCTCGACACCGACCACGACTTCTTCGTGCCGGACGACCTGCAGCGCGTGTGGGACTTCTCGGATGCCGGCATCCGCGCGTCCCTCGATGAATCGCGTGAGCGATTGGGGCTCGACCGGATCGACCTCGTCTTCCTGCATGATCCGGAGCGCAATGACCTCGACCTCGCGCTCGCCGAGGCCTTCCCCGCTCTCGAGGCGGTGCGCGCCGAGGGCGGTGTGCAGGCGATCGGCATCGGATCGATGGCATCCGCGGCGCTGGCGCGTTCGGTGCGCGAGGCCGACCTCGACATCATCATGATCGCCGGGCGATATACGTTGCTCGAGCAGCCGGCCGCGGTCGACGTGCTGCCCGCGTGCCGCGATCGCGGCACCGGTGTGGTCGCGGCATCCGTGTTCAACTCAGGACTGCTCGCGAAGGCCGAGCCGACACGCGACGGTCGCTACGAGTACGGTGGCGTGCCGGACGAGATCTGGGACAGACTGCAGCGCATCGTCGCGGTCTGCAGCGCGCACGACGTGCCGCTGCCTGCGGCGGCCATCCAGTTCCCGCTTCGGGATGCGTCGACGCGTTCGGTGGTGCTCGGCAGCTCACGCCCCGAGCAGGTGCGGCAGAACGCCGAGCTCGCGGCTCTCACGATCCCCGACGAGTTCTGGGCGGAGCTCGTCGAGGATGGACTCATCCCGGCCACCGCCGTCTGAGCCACCGACGTCTGAGGAGGAATCATGCTCGAAGGAATCAACCCGCTGCTCAGCGGCGAACTGCTGCTGCACTTGGACCGGATGGGTCACTCCGATGCCGTCGTGATCGCGGATGCGCATTTTCCCGCCTGGGGCCTGGGCGAACGCGTGATCGATCTGCCCGGCACGACGACGCCGGAGGTGCTGAAGGCGATCCGCACGGTGATCCCGCTCGACGATGCGCCCGGCCTCGACCTGATGCAATCCGCCGACGGCGAGGTGCTGGACGTGCAGCGCGAACTCATGGATGCCGCGGGCACCACCGTCGACACCACCCGGTTCGTGGAGCGCTTCGCCTACTACGAGGTCGCTGCCCCCGCGTACCTCATGGTGCGCACCGGCGAGACGCGCAAGTATGGCAACGCGCTGCTGCGCAAGGGCGTGGTGGGGCACGCGTCCGCGTAGGGGATCAGTGCCGATCGATGCTCTCCACGGCGTGCATGGCGTCGCGGATGAAGCGATTGGCGTGAGCGGCGAGATCGTCCGAGTCCTGCCAGAGGTTCCGCCAGATGCCGAGGGTGTTGCTCAGCTCGGCGCTGACCACGGCTGACGAGAACGACTCGAACACGACGGGGCCGTCGTAGTCGACGTCGTGCAGTGCGCGGAAGAAGGTCGCGAAGTCGACCGTACCGGTGCCGAGGTAGCCGCGGTGGCTGTCGCCGATGTGCACGTAGCCGAGCTTCCCTGCTGCGGCGACATCGTGCACGGGCTGGAAGAAATCCGATTCCTCGATGTTCATGTGATAGGTGTCCAGGTGCACGCTGACATCGCCTGCGACGCCGTCGAGGAAGCCGAGCGCACCTCGCCCGGTGTTGAAGGCGTTCGACTCGTAGCGGTTCACGACCTCGAGCGAGAGGCGGATGCCGCGGGCTGCAGCCTTGGCAGCGAGCTCTGAGATCGCGCGCTGACTGTTCTCGATGCCCTTCGGCGTCGCCGGCGACATGTACTTGCCCATGGCCGAGTAGATCACACCGCACAGCACGTCGCCGCCCATCGTCGCGACGTGGTCGAGGCAGCGCTCCAGCATCGCGACCCCGGATGCGACCACCGCCGCGTCCTCACTGGTGAGATCGGTCGCGGAGGTCAGCCCGAGGGATGCCGTCACGGCGAGGTCGTTGTCGCGCAGCATCCGCGCGGCGAGGTCCGAGTCGAAAGACGTAGCGTCCATCAGAGGGATCTCGATCAGATCGAAGCCCGCCTTCTTCGTGCCCTCGATGGCGCGCCGCAGCCCCGCCTCTTCGAAGGATCCCGTGAAGACCAGTCCGTGCGCGCCGATGAGCATGTGCGTCCTTCTCTCTGCGCGTTCGCGCGCATCCGTGACAAAGTTGTTATTACAGGTCTAGCATGGCAGGACCCGAGTAGGTACATTTAGATACAACTTGCGTCGGAGAGTACGCTGGTACAGAATTGACCCGATGTTTGAAATGGATTCCATCAAACGGGATCCGCACACGACCTCCAAGGAAGCAGGTGAGTACATGAGCGATCCCATCCTCAGGGTCGACGGCATCAGCAAGGGCTTCCCCGGGGTTCAGGCACTCCAGGATGTGCACCTCGAAGTCCACGCCGGTGAAGTGCTCGTGCTCGTGGGCGAGAACGGTGCGGGCAAGTCGACGCTCATGAAGATCCTGTCCGGGATCTACACCCGCGACGAGGGCACCATCGCCTTCGAAGGCCAGGAGGTCGAGCTCACCAGCCCGTTGCAGGCGCAGCACCTCGGCATCACGATCATCCATCAGGAACTCAACCTGATGCCCGACCTCACCGTGGCGCAGAACATCTACATCGGCCGCGAGCCCACCTCCGCCCTCCTTCTGTCCGAGCGCAGACTCAACAAGCAGACAGCCGAACTGCTGGGCCGACTCGGCATCAACCTCAACCCGCGACAGCTGGTGGGCGAGCTGACGGTCGCCGAGCAGCAGATGGTCGAGATCGCCAAGGCCCTCTCGTTCAACGCGAAGGTGCTCATCATGGATGAGCCGACCTCCGCCCTCACCGACAGCGAGGTCGAGACGCTGTTCGTCCTGATCGAGCAGCTCAAGGCCAGCGGCACCGGCATCGTCTACATCTCGCATCGCATGGACGAATTGCGTCGTCTCGCCGACCGCGTCTCGGTGCTGCGCGATGGGCGATACATCGGATCACTCGAGAAGAGCGAGATCAGCGTCCCGAAGATCATCGAGATGATGGTCGGGCGCGTGATCGACGAGGGAACCCGCCCAGAGGCGCGCGAGCATCTCGGCGATCCTGTGGTGCTCGACGTGCAGGGCCTCACGACGAGGACGCTGCTGAAAGATGTGTCGTTCCAGCTCCACAAGGGAGAGATCCTCGGATTCGCCGGCCTCATGGGCGCCGGACGCACAGAGACGGCTCGCGCCATCATCGGCGCCGACCCCCGAGACGGCGGCGTCATCGAAGTCGGCGGCCGGGCAGCGAAGATCAATCAGCCGGCGGACGCTGTCAAACTCGGCCTCGGGTACCTCTCCGAAGACCGCAAGCGCCTCGGACTCATGCTCGAGCAGAGCGTCACCTTCAACACTGTTCTCGCCTCGCTCGACTCATATGCAGGCGCCATCGGGTGGATGGGCGACAGCAAGGCGAAGCAGCGCACCAAGGAGTACGTCCAGCAGCTTCGGGTGAAGACCCCGTCCGTCAACCAGGTCGTGAAGCTGCTGTCCGGCGGAAACCAGCAGAAGGTCGTCATCGCCAAATGGCTCATGCGCGACTGCGACATCCTCATCTTCGACGAACCGACCCGCGGCATCGACGTCGGCGCCAAGGAAGAGATCTACCGCCTCATGCAGCAGCTGGCGGATGCCGGGAAGTCGATCATCGTCATCTCATCGGAGCTCCCAGAGATCCTCCGCGTCGCGAACCGCATCGCCGTGTTCGCGAACGGTCGGATCACAGGAACGCTCCGCAACGAAGAAGCCAGCCAGGAGAAGATCATGCAACTCGCAGCCCACGGGGAGGAAGACTGATGAGCACCCCAGAACAGTCCGGATCGACGACGACCGTCATCCAGCAGGCGATGGCCGAGAACACCGACAAGCGTGACACTCGTGCCTTCCTCAAGCGTCAGGTGCAGCAGTCCCTGGCGTTCGGCACGCTGGTCGTGCTGCTGATCTTCTTCTCACTCGCGAGTCCGAACTTCTTCACCTTCAGCAATATCGCCTCTGTGCTGCTGTCGACGGCGGTCATCGGCATCCTCGCCCTCGGAACGACGTTCGTCATCATCACGGGAGGCATCGACCTGTCGCTGGGAACCGGTATGGCTCTCTGCTCGGTGATGACGGGCGTGCTCATCACGAATATGGGTCTGCCGGTCTGGGTCGGCGTGATCGGCGGTGTCGCCACGGGTGTGCTGATGGGCCTCGTCAACGGCTTCAATGTCACGTTCCTGAGGCTGCCGCCGTTCATCGCGACGCTCGCCATGATGATGATCGCCGGCGGACTCGCCCTGGTCATCTCCAACGTCGCCCCGATCTACTTCTCGACGTCGGCCCCCGACTTCAAGAGGATCGCGCTCGGTGCCATCATCCCGGGCATCCCCAACGCCGTCCTCATCACCGCCGTACTCGCGATCATCGCGTTCCTCGTCCTGTCGAAGACGCTGCTCGGCCGCTATACCTTCGCGATCGGCTCGAACGAGGAGGCCACGCGGCTCTCCGGTGTGAACACCCGACGCTGGACGATCTTCGTCTACATGTTCGCCGGTGCCTTCACCGGGATCGCCGGTGTGGTCATCGCCTCTCGCCTCGACTCGGCGCAGCCGCAGATCGGCACGGGCTACGAGCTGCAGGCGATCGCCGCCGTGATCATCGGCGGTACGTCCCTGCTCGGTGGTCGCGGATCGATCATCGGCACCGTCATCGGCGCACTCATCATGAGCGTGCTCGTCAACGGCCTCAGCATCCTGTCGATCCAGACCGAGTGGCGCAACATCGTCGTCGGCGTGGTCGTGCTGCTCGCTGTCTTCCTCGATTCGCTGCGCAACCGCCAGCGAACCTGATCCTTTCCCTCCCTATCCACCACAGCGCCGACCGTGAGGCCGGCATCCACAAGTAATCACCGAACAATGGAGTTTCCATGCGATTTGGCAAGAAGACCGCATTCGCGGCACTCATGGCCGCATCCGCGCTCGTGATGGCGGGCTGCGCAGGCGGCGGCGGCGACATCATCGAAGAGGGCGCCCCCGACGGCGGCGGCAGCAGCGACGGCGAGATGTACATCGCGCTGGTATCGAAGGGCTTCCAGCACCAGTTCTGGCAGGCGGTGAAGAAGGGCGCAGAGCAGAAGGCAGAAGAACTCGGCGTCGAGATCACCTTCGAAGGCCCTGCCGCCGAGACCGAGATCGCCCAGCAGCTCGAGATGCTCACCACGGCCATCGACAAGAACCCGGATGCCATCGCCTACGCCGCTCTCGATCCCGAGGCGTGCGTCGCTCCGCTGGAGCAGGCGAAGTCGAAGGAGATCCCTGTCGTCTACTTCGACGCCCCGTGCAACGGCGACGTGGGCCTGAGCCTCTCGGCGACCGACAGCAAAGTCGCCGGAGCCCTGGCCGCAGAGCACATGGCGGAGCTGATCGGCGGCGAGGGTGAAGTCGGCATCGTCGGCCACTCGCAGATCAACTCGACCGGGGTCGAGCGCCGTGATGGCTTCGTCGAGAAGATCGAGGCCGACTACCCGGACATCGAGATCGTCGACATCCAGTACGGCGACGGCGACCACCTGAAGTCGGCTGACATCGCCAAGGCCATGATCGCCGCGCACCCCGACCTCAAGGGCATCTACGGCACCAACGAGGGCTCGGCCATCGGCGTCGTGAACGCCGTCGGTGAACTCGGTCTGGAGAAGGGCAAGCTCACCATCATCGGGTTCGACTCCGGTGCGGCGCAGATCGAAGCCATCAAGAACGGCACGATGGCCGGTGCCATCACGCAGGACCCGATCGGTATCGGCGAGCAGGTCGTCCAGGCCGCATTCGACGCCGCCAACGGCGACGATGTCGAGGAGTTCTACGACACCGGCTCGTACTGGTACGACGCCGAGAACATGGAAGATGAGGACATCGCAGCCGTCCTCTACGAGTGATCTGATCGGTCGGCTTCGGCCCCTCGTCTTCGGGCGAGGGGCCGTTTCCATGTCCCGGCAAACGCATCCGGTGCACGGATGCAGGGCGATCGTACGGATGCAGGGCCAGATCACGGCGTGTCGCCCTGCATCCGTGCATTCACCCTGCAAGTGTGCGCATCGTGCACGTGTGCGGCGGAGCGCCTCCGGGATCACCCCAGGGCGAGCAACCTGGCGGAATTGGCGACCAGCATCCGGTCCACGGCATCGTCGCCGACGAGGGAGCGCAGGCGCGGGATGTACCGCTCGCCGAGATAGGCCAGGCCTGGCATGCCGCCGTAGGCGACGTAGCGGGTGCTCCGGGCGACGTCTCCGCCGAGCAGGATGCGGTCGCCGCCGCCCTGTTCGATGACCGCAGCGGTCAGTTCCAGCAGTTCGGCGTCGCTGCGGGTGCGCGGCCGCGCGAATCCGTCGTAGCCGAGATAGGCACCCCGTTCAGCGAGGGACGCGTGCAGCCCGGCATCCGGGTCCCGGTCAGCGTGCGCGAGAACGACCCGATCGGATGCGACACCGTCGGCGGCCAGCAGATCGAGCACTTCGTGCGCTGCCGTGCAGAACTCCAGATGCACCATGATCGGTGCGAGCGTCGCTCGGTGCGCTGCGGCCAGTGCCTCGAGCGTCGTCCGTTCGAACGGGCTGATCCGCCAGTAGTCGATGCCGGCCTTGAGCAGCCCAGCGCGTACGGGCGAGCCGGTCGGGCCGCGGGCGGTTCGCACGTCCGGGCTCTCGAAGATCTCGCCATCGTCCGCGGCCATGCCGGTGTTCACGTCGGCGATGAAGAGCTCTCCGAGCTGTTCGGCCGTCCACACCTGCATCGGATGCTCGTCGCCATAGTGTGCCTCACGGTGCCGCCCTGTCGTGGCGACCACGTGCAATCCGGCGGAGTCGCTGATGCGTGCGAGCGCTTCGGGGTCACGGCCGAGTCCGAAGGGCGTGGCATCCACCATCGCCGCGAAGCCGCTTCCGCGCAGCAGCGCGGCTTCCGCGCCTGATGCGGCTTCGTCGTCGAGCTCGTCTCCTGGTAGCAGGGGGCTGATCTGGAACAGGTGCTCGTGGTAGTTCGTCGGCCCGAGCAGTGTCGGGTCGATGTCGCCGAGGACGGTGCGGATCATGGCTCTTCGAGTATGCGCCGCTTGCGTCATCGTCGCGCGGACTCCGCGGCGTCGGCGAGTCGTTCGACGATCTCGGGTGTGAGGTCGAGTTCGAACACGTCGGCGATGACCTGGGACCACCCGTGGATGAAGTATCGCCATCCGTCGATCACACGAAGGGCTCGAGCGCTCTCCTGCACGCGTGCCTGATGCAGGAACTCCAGCGAACCCCGGTAGTTGAACTCCCAGACATACGCATCTTCGGGGAAGACGACGTCATCGGGCAGGGGAGAGCCAGGGCGGTCTTTGCCGAGCCCTGTGGCGTTGACGATCAGGGACCCGGGGGGAGCGGCTGCGACGATCGCGGCGGCGTCTTCAGGAGTGTCCGTGCGCAGATACTCGATGAACCCGTCAGGGGTGCCGTGCTGGCGATGCACTTCGCGCAGGTGATCGAGCTTCTCGTCGTCGCGGGCGGTCACGACCACACGCGAGGGGGCGTCCGTCCGCTCGGAGAGCGCCCAGCTGAGGGCCGTGCCCGAACCTCCGGCGCCGAGGATGATGACTTCGGCACCGGTGGTGGCGAAGTGGTCGGCGGGCAGGAAATCGCTCAGTGCGAGGTCGACCGTGATCGGGTCCTTCGCCCTCCCAGACAGGCGCGAGCCGCGCTTGGCGATGCTGGATATCTCAGAGCACGAGACCGCGAAGGGGTCGAGCTCGTCGAACAGGCCCGATGCTGCGGCGTACACGTTCATCTTGTGTGTGGTCACAAGCGCGCCACGGTGATGCGGGTCGTCGCGGATCTGCTCGACGAGCGCGACGTACTGCTCCGGCGTGGCATCCATCGGCAGGTCGTGGCCGACGAGCGTGCGGGTGGGCAGGCCCAGGATGTCGGCCCACAGTGGGAACACCTTCATGATCGACGACGAACCGGTGGTGACGCCGACGAAGCCCATGTAGTCGGATGAGGGAGCAGCAGTCATGCGAGGCCTTTCAGCGTGTGACGGTATGGGTCGGCTGTTCGCCGGCGAGGATCGCCAGAACGTCGTCGAGCGAAAACGAGCCCATGTTGTCGACGGCCTGAGTGGTCTGCGCGCCCAGGTGCGGCGTCACGATCACGCGGTCGGCGAGGTCATCGGCGAGCAGAGGACTGGCGGATGCTGCGGTGTCGCCGTCGAGCGTGTCGGCGGCGTAGCCGGAGAGGCGGCCGTCTTCGAGCGCTGTCGCCACGGCTGCTTCGTCGACGAGATCGGGGCGGGCGGTGTTGATGATGACAGTGCCAGGGCGGATGCTGCGGAGGCGGTCAGCATCGACGAGCCGCTGGCCCCCGGGTGCATGCAGGGTGATGACGTCGGCGGATGCGAACAGCTCATCGAGTTCTGCAGGCTCGGCGCCGAGTTCGCGGATGCGTGCGGCGGGGAGGAACGGATCGGCGGCGATGATGCGCGGACCGAAGCCGCCCAGACGCCGTGCGACGCCCTGTCCGATGCGACCGAAGCCGATGACGCCGACGGTTGCGGCGCCGAGCTCGCGTCCGCGGCGCACGCCCCAGTCGCCCCGGCGCACGCGACGGTCGCCGTCGGGGATGAAGCGGAGCGCGGCGAGCATGAGGCCGAGGGCATGATCGGCGACAGCATCGGCGTTGGCGCCGGGCGTGTTGGTGACGGGGATGCCTCGGGCTTCGGCGGCGGCGAGATCGACGGCCTCAGTGCCGACGCCGTATCGGGCGAGCACCCTGAGGTTCGGGGCGGCGTCGAGGTGGGCGGCGGTGACGGGGCCGGTGCCGGCGATCCAGGCATCCGCTCTTGCAAGCAGCGGGGCGAGCGCTGACAGGTCGTGGTGCGCAGGGCCCCGCACGATCTCATGGCCGGCCAGGGTCGCGCGCGCGATGAGGTCGAGGTCGCCTTCTGAGAAAGAACGGCTGGTGGCGAGGATGATGCCCATCAGCTGCACCCTCCGGGCGCCATCATCGTGGAGCTCCCGCGAACCACGGCGCCAGGGCGTCGTACGCCGAGGTGAAGCGCGAGTGCCGTGCGGCGTAGATGCCGTGGCGAGAGGCATCCGGTGTGAACTCCGCCGTCACCTCGCTCAGCTCGCGTGCTGCGGAGAAGTCGGCGAGGCCGAGTCCGACCGCACCGGTGACGGCCGCCCCGAGGCTGTTCGCCTCTTCGACGATCGTGCGCCGGCGAACCTGGACGCCCCACACATCGGCGAGGATCTGCAGGAGTGCATCGCTCTGCGCCCCGCCGCCGACGGCATCGATGCGCTCGATCGCCGCACCGGATTCGCGGAAGGCATGGATGCTGCTGAGCAGGCTGTAGCCGAGGCTCTCCAGCACGGCTCGCACGAGGTGCTCGCGGGTGTGATGGCGGCCGATGCCGACGAAGGCGCCCCGGGCGTTCGGATCCCACATCGGGGAGCGCTCGCCGAGCAGGTAGGGCAGGAAGTAGAGGTCTTCGGTATCGAGGTCGCCACCGGCCTCCGTGGTGAGGCGTGCGGTGTCGGGATGCTTCGGATCGGGGGAGAGAGCCTCGCTGATCCACTGGATCGAGGCGCCGCCGGCCTGCATCGTCGCGGTCGGGACGAAGCTGTTCGGCACGACGTTGTCGAAGGTGAAGGTACGCATCCCCTTGTCGATCAGGGGAGCCTTCGAGGCGAACGAGATCCACGAGGAGGTGCCGAGACTCACGTACGCGCCGTCCTCCGGTGCGACGATGCCCGATCCGACGGCGGCCATCGGGCCATCGCCGCCGCCCATCACCACGCGCACACCCCTGTGCCGGCCATGAGCATCGTGCAGTCCGAGGGCGGATGCCGCGGCATCCGTGAGTGGACCGGCGATCGCAGTGGAGTCGAGGATCTCGGGGAACAGCGACCGGTCAAGGCGAGCCGCGGCGAGCACCTCATCCGACCAGTCGCCGGTCTGCTGGTCGTAGGCGTTCGTGCCCGATGCGTCGGAGCGGTCGGTCGCCAGGCGTCCGGTGAGGCGGAGCACGATGTAGTCCTTGGCGATGCAGAAGCGGCGCACACGTGACCAGACGTCCGGTTCGTTGTCGCGCACCCACATGACCTTCTCGATCGAATAGGTCGGGTTGAGTCGGTGCCCGAGCAACCGATACGCATGCTCTGCGCCGAGCTCGTGCTCCAGCTCCCGCTGTTGCGCACTGGCACGCGTGTCCGCCCAGATGATCGCGGGACGCACCGGCGCGCCATCCCCATCGAGGAGCACCGCGCCCATCATCTGACCGCTCACGACGAGTCCCTGCACGTCGGACGGATCGGTCTCGGTGCGGGCGAGGAGTTCGCGAGTCGCCGAGACCACGGCATCCCACCAGTCCTGGGGGTTCTGCTCTGCGACTCCGCCGGCGGCGAAGTGCGCCGGGTACCCGACCGTCGTGGATGCCACGAGCCGGCCGTCGTCATGGTGCAGCGATGCCTTGTTCCCCGTGGTGCCGAGGTCGTGAGCGATGATCACAGTGGGTGCCTGCTTCGGTGGTTGCGTTTCCAGATCGTGCTGTTTTGGAGTATACCTGTAATTACAAGTCCTGTAGTTACAAGTTCTAGGAGATCATCGTGAGCACCCCACCCGCTGTGGACATCCCCACCCTGCTGGAGATCTCGCCGCAGGGCGGCATCGAAGGGCGCTCTCGCCGCTACGTGAAATACCTCGGCGACATGGATGGCGTGTACCGCGATGGGCAGGCCTGGCAGGATGCCGTCGGCGAGCGCGGAACGGATGAGCTCGTCTATTGGGTCGACGACCACCGCTACCAGGAGGGCCCAGGCGCCCTGATCGTGGGCACGAGCACGGTGCTGCCGGGTCGCTACGGCGAGGAGTTCGCCGTCACTCGCGGTCATCTGCACGCGATCGCCGACCGGGCCGAGCTGTACTACTGCCTCAGCGGGCGCGGCGTCATGCTGCTGGAGACCCTGGACGGACAGACCTCGGCCGTCGAGCTCACGCCCGGCAAGGCCGTCGACGTGCCAGGTCACTGGATCCATCGCAGCGTGAACGTGGGGGACGAGCCGTTCGTCACGCTCTTCTGCTACTCCGCGGATGCGGGGCAGGATTACGCCGTTATTGCTGAGGCCGGTGGCATGAAGAACCTCGTGGTCGCAGACGGCGACGGTTGGGCGCTCAAGGCGAACCCCGACCACACCGGATACCGCTCATAGCCGAGGTCGGGACGGGGCTCAGCGCTGTCGCGCCCGGTATGCGGCGACGGCGTTGCGGTTCGTGCACGCCGTCGAGCAGTAGCGGCGAGAGCGGTTGCGAGACAGGTCGAGGACCACGCCGCCGCAATCCTCGTCGGCGCACACCGAGATCCGGCTGCCCTCGTCCGCGCGCACGACGTCGATCAGTCCCATCGCCGTCTCCGCGAGGATGCGCTCGGCGAGTGGGCGGTCGTCTGCCACGGCGTGCAGATGCCAGTCCGCACCGTCGTGCCGCACGAGCCGCGCATCGAGGGTGACTTCTCCGAGCGCGCTGTTGATGCCGGCGACCATCTCGTCGCGTGATGAGAGCAGTATCGAGCGCAGCCGAGGACGCAAGGCCCGCAGTTCGGCGAGCTCGTCGTCGTCGCCGTCGATTCGCCCCGTGTACGGGAACGCCTCGAGGAAGGCGGCGAAGTCATCTGCGGTGACCAGTGTGTCCGGCTGCTCGGCCGTGTTGGCGAGGTGGACGGCCGCCCGCAGCGCCTCGACCGTGTCATCTGTGAAAAGCATATTGACACCTTACATGCGGGCGCCCTAATGTCATTGATCATGGCGACTTTGGCAAATGACAGGCGCGTCCGACCCGGCTGGGGACTCGGGCTGCCACTCGCGATCGGAGCGGCATTCTCGTTCGGGATGTCCGGTGCGTGGGCGCGCGGGCTGATCGACGCGGGGTGGACGCCCGGTGCGGCCGTCACGGTGCGGATCTGGGTGGCGGCGCTCGTGCTGCTGATCCCCACGATCATCGCGCTGCGCGGACGGTGGGTGCTGCTGCGCCGCAACGCTCTCATCATCGCCGCCTACGGCCTGCTCGCGGTGACGGCGACGCAGCTGTTCTACTTCCAGGCGGTCGCGGTGATGGATGTCGGGCTCGCGCTCCTCATCGAGTACACCGCGCCAGTGGCCGTCGTGCTGTGGCTATGGCTGAGGAACGGCGAGAAACCGACCGCACGCAGCATCGCCGGTGCCGTCGTCGCCTTCATCGGCCTCATCCTCATGCTCGACGTCCTGTCCGGCCGCATCGTCGATCTCGGCGGAGTGCTCTGGGCGTTCGGCGCCATGATCGGGGCGGCGGCGTACTTCCTGCTGTCCGGAAGAAGCGACACCGGCCTTCCGCCGATCGCTCTGGCGGGTGCCGGTCTCTTCATCGGCGCGATCGGCCTGACTCTGGCAGGTCTCGTCGGCATCGTCCCCATCGACTGGAACACGGACGATGTGACCTACCGGTTCGGAACCGTCTCATGGTTCGTGCCGGTGCTCGCGATCGGCATCATTGCGACTGCACTGGCGTACGTGCTGGGCATCGCCTCGACGCGTCTGCTCGGTTCGAGGCTCGCGTCCTTCATCGCGCTCGCCGAGGTGGTGGCTGCACTGCTGTTCGGATGGTTGCTGCTGGGGCAGCTGCCGAACCTCGTGCAGGGTCTCGGCGCTGCGCTGGTGCTGGCCGGCGTGGTGGTCGTGAAGCTCGGCGAGCCTGCGGCCGCAGAGGTGGCGGAGCCCGCATTGACGTGATCCGAGGTGCCTCTTGATCTCGACCTCCGTGCGGACGAGACTGGCCGGGCCGGTTCTCGATCGGGGGCGGTGACGCGACAGAGAGGACATCGACATGGCTCACGGAGACATCACCCACATCGACATCCCTGTGGGCGACATGGAGCGGGCGAAGGCCTTCTATTCCGGGCTGTTCGGATGGGAGATCGCAGAGATCCCCGGGTTTGAGGACTACCCGATGTGGCAGGCGCCGAACAAGATCAGCGGGGGAGGACTCGCTCCACGCAGCGCCGACTTCACCCAGCCGCGCTCGTACGTCGAGGTCGATTCGATCGATGAGACCGTTACGGCAGCGGTGGATGCAGGCGCGACGCTGCTGATGGGCAAGCAGCCCATCAGCGAGACGAGCTGGTGGGCCGTGATCGCCGACCCCGATGGCAACACCATAGGACTGTACGAGGGCGTGACCGACGCGGGTTGAGTGCTTTGTATACGTTGGGCGCTCAAATAGTGGTTCGCTGACTCGATCGGGCGAATTGTGTATACACTGAGGATGTGAGCACCGCAGTCGAGCGAACCAGGGCCAGCGATCGCGCATATGCGACTCTGCTGGAGGAGATCCAGTCCGGCGAACTCGCACCCGGCACCGTTCTGGCCGAGGTCGAGCAGGCGGCCCGTCTCGGAGTCAGCCGCACGCCACTGCGAGAGGCGCTGCAGCAGCTCAGCGCCGACGGACTGGTCGAGCAGCAGTCCCCACGGGTCACGGTCGTCACCGGCATCGATGCCGACGACATCCGGTCGCTCTTCGAGATCCGTCGCGCACTGGAGGAATCAGCCGCCCGCCTCGCTGCCGTGCGGGGTGATGCCGGGCTGTTCGCACGGCTTGCCGCAGAGTTCGCAGATGCCGGCGCATCCCTCGAAGCGGTCACCGGTCGAGACGAGTACTACGCGCTCATCGCCCGCTTCGATGGGGCCGTCGATGCCGCGGTCGACAACGACTACATCGCCTCGGCTTTGCGCACCGTGCGAACCCACCTCGTGCGAGTGCGCCGGTTGTCGCGCGACAATCCAGCAAGGCTCGCCGCATCTGTCGCCGAGCATCGACTCATCGCAGAGGCGCTCGCCGAGCGCGACGGCGACCTCGCCGCGCACGCCACGCATGTGCATCTGCGGAACGCTCTCACCAGCATCCTCGGCAGCATCCAGAACCCGGACATCACTCAGAACGAAGGACAGTCATGACCGTCACCCACCACGTCCGCGTCTACAAGAGCGAAGAAGATCTGCCCCGCGAAGGCCAGCTGGCTTGGAAGATCGCCGAGGTCGGGGCGGATCCCGTCGAGGTCGAGCAGGACGTCGTCGACATGATCATCAACCGCATCATCGACAACGCCTCCGTGGCCGCGGCATCCCTCACCCGCGGGCCGATCATCGCCGCCCGTGACCAGGCGTTCAGCCACCCGGCATCGACCGGCGGCAACGGCGCGAACGTGTTCGGCGCTCCGCTCGAGCGACGCACCAGCCCCGAATGGGCGGCCTGGGCGAACGGTGTCGCAGTGCGCGAACTCGACTACCACGACACATTCCTCGCCGCCGAGTACTCGCACCCCGGCGACAACATCCCGCCGATTCTCGCGGTCGCCCAGCACGTCGGTGCCGACGGCCGTGCGCTCGTGCGCGGTATCGCCACCGGCTACGAGATCCAGGTCGACCTGGTGAAGGCGATCTGCCTGCACAAGCACAAGATCGACCATGTCGCGCACCTCGGTCCGTCGGCCGCTGCCGGCATCGGCACACTCCTCGGCCTCGACGCCGAGACCATCTACCAGGCCGTTTCGCAGGCGCTGCACACCACGACCGCCACTCGGCAGAGCCGCAAGGGCGAGATCTCGACGTGGAAGGCGCACGCCCCGGCCTTCGCAGGCAAGATGGCCGTCGAAGCCGTCGATCGTGCCATGCGCGGCCAGACCAGCCCTTCACCCATCTACGAAGGCGAAGACGGCGTGATCGCCTGGATGCTGGACGGGCCGGATGCTGCATACGAGGTGCCGCTGCCCGCAGCGGGCGAGACCAAGCGCGCGATCCTCGACACCTACACGAAGGAGCACTCGGCCGAGTACCAGGCTCAGGCCTGGATCGACCTGGCTCGCAAACTGCACACCCTTCGACAGGCTCAGGGAACGGCCGGATGGGACGACATCGAATCCGTCGTGCTGCACACCAGCCACCACACGCACTACGTGATCGGCTCCGGAGCGAACGACCCGCAGAAGTATGACCCGACCGCCTCCCGGGAGACGCTCGATCACTCGATCCCGTACATCTTCACCGTCGCGCTGCAGGACGGCTCGTGGCACCACGTCGACTCCTACACGCCCGAGCGCGCCGGCCGCGCAGACACCGTCGAGCTGTGGAACAAGGTCACCACACTCGAGGATGCCGAGTGGACCCGTCGCTACCACTCGAACGACATCAGCGAGAAGGCTTTCGGCGGTCGCGTGGAGATCACGATGAAGGACGGCTCGAAGGTCATCGATGAGATCGCCGTCGCCGATGCGCACCCTCTGGGCGCACGGCCGTTCGCGCGCGAGAACTACATCAACAAGTTCCGTCTGCTGGCTGAGCCGGTGCTCGAAGAGGCCGAGATCGAACGGTTCCTCTCGCTGGTTCAGCGTCTGCCGGAGCTCACCGCGGCAGAGGTCGCAGAGCTCTCGATCATCGCGAAGCCCGGTGTCGTGGCATCCGATCCGACCACCAAGGGATTGTTCTGATGCTGTATTCCACCACCACACCGGCCGAGAAGCGGCGACTGTTCCGTGAGCGCCTCGCCTCCGGTGAGCTGCTCCGGTTCCCCGGCGCGTTCAACCCGCTCAGCGCGCGACTCATCGAGCAGAAGGGGTTCGAGGGCGTCTACATCTCTGGCGCGGTGCTCTCGGCCGATCTCGGTCTGCCGGACATCGGTCTGACGACGCTCACCGAGGTCGCCGGCCGTGGCCAGCAGATCGCGCGGATGACAGAACTGCCGGCGATCATCGATGCCGACACCGGATTCGGCGAGCCGATGAACGTCGCCCGCACGATCCAGACGCTCGAAGACGCGGGCCTCGCCGGGGCCCACATCGAGGACCAGATCAACCCGAAGCGCTGCGGTCACCTCGACGGCAAGGCAGTGGTCGACGAGCAGACGGCGATCAAGCGCATCCGGGCCGCCGCCGATGCGCGTCGCGACGAGAACTTCCTCATCATGGCGCGCACGGACATCGCCGCCGTCGACGGGCTGGAAGCGGCGAAGGACCGCGCCAAGTCGCTGGTCGATGCCGGTGCCGACGCGATCTTCCCCGAGGCGATGCGCTCGCTCGAGGAGTTCGCCGCGATCAGGGCGGCCGTGGATGTGCCGATCCTGGCCAACATGACCGAGTTCGGCAAGAGCGAGCTGTTCTCGACCTCCCAGTTGAGGGATGTCGGAGTGAACATCGTCATCTGGCCGGTGTCGATGCTGCGCATCGCGATGGGCGCGACCGGTCGTGCACTCGATACGCTGAACCATGAGGGGCACTTGACCTCGAAGCTCGGCGAGATGCAGCACCGCGCCGACCTCTACGACCTCATCGACTACGAGTCGTACAACCACTTCGACTCCGGCGTCTTCAACTTCACCGTTACGAAGGAGTGAGCAGTGGCTGACAACGAGATCAAGAAGGGCCTCGCAGGGGTCATCGCCGACGAGACGGCGGTCAGCAAGGTCAACCCGGAGACGAACAGCCTGCTGTACCGGGGGTATCCGGTGCAGGAGCTGGCGGCGACCCAGCCGTTCGAGGCCGTCGCGTACCTGCTGTGGCACGGCGAGCTGCCCACCGGAGCCCAGTTGGAAGAGCTGCGCTCCGCCGAGCGCGCGCATCGCGCGCTCGCCCCGGTGGTGAAGGACGCGATCGATCGTCTGCCGCTCGACTCGCACCCGATGGATGAGGTGCGCACAGCGGTCAGCGTGATCGGCGCCATCGAGACGGCGGGCATCAGCAACGTGCTGGATGCCGTCGGCACCCCGGAGGAGAACCTGCAGCGCAGCCTGCAGCTGTTCGCGGCGCTGCCGGCGATCGTCTCGTACGGTCAGCGTCGTCGTCGCGGGCAGGAAGCGGTCGAGTCGCGTGACGATCTCGACTATGCGGCGAACTTCCTGTGGCTCACTTTCGGCGAAGAGCCGGATGCTGTGGTCGTGGACGCGTTCAATCGCTCGATGATCCTGTACGCAGAGCACTCCTTCAACGCGTCGACGTTCACCGCGCGAGTGATCACCTCGACGCTCAGCGACCTCTACTCGGCAGTCGTCGGCGCGATCGGCGCGCTGAAGGGCCCGCTTCACGGTGGAGCGAACGAAGCAGTGCTGCACATCTTCGACGAGATCGGCAGCGCTTCCGAAGTGGAGGGTTGGCTCGACAAGGCTCTCGCCGAGAAGCGCAAGATCATGGGCTTCGGTCATCGCGTGTACAAGCGCGGCGACTCGCGTGTGCCGACCATGAAGGCCGCGCTCGACACGCTGGTCGCGCACTATGACCGCCCTGACATCGCCGAACTCTACGACAAGCTCGAGAGCGAGTTCGTCGCACGTAAGGGCATCTATCCCAACCTCGATTACCCATCAGGACCGGCCTACAACCTGATCGGCTACGACACCCTCACGTTCACACCGCTGTTCGTCGCCGCGCGCATCACCGGCTGGACAGCGCACATCCTCGAGCAGCAGGCCTCCAATGCGCTGATCCGCCCGCTGTCGGCGTACAACGGGCCCGATGAGCGGCACATTCAGGAGTACGAGCCCGACACCGCAGCCGTCGAGGTGCAGGAGCGGCCGGAGGAGGCTGCGGGCTGACCGACAGAAGAGGAATCATGACAAGACGCAGCGAAGCGGTCCTGGTCGACGTGGTCCGCACCCCGGTGGGGCGCGGTAAGCCGGGCGGCGCTCTGAGCGAGGTGCATCCGGTCGACCTCGCGGCAGGGGTCTTGAAGGCGGTCCTCGAACGCAACGGACTGGAGTCCCGGCAGATCGACGACGTGCTCCTCGGCTGCGTCAGCCAGGTCGGCGATCAGTCGATGAACATCGCCAGGCAGGCGGTGCTGGCAGCGGGGTTCGATGAGACGGTGCCGGGTGCGACGATCGATCGGCAGTGCGGATCCAGTCAACAGGCCGTGCATATCGCAGCCCAGGGCATCATCGCCGGCACATACGACACAGTGCTGGTGGGCGGGGTGGAGTCGATGAGCCGCGTTCCGCTCGGGTCTTCCGCAACAGGTGGGTCACCGATGTCGCCGCGGCTGCGCGCCCGCTACCCGGACGGGCTCGTGAACCAGGGCGTCTCCGCCGAGCTGATCGCACGGCGCTGGGGCTTCAGCCGCGAGGAACTCGACGCGTACGCGGCCGAGTCGCACCGTCGCGCGGCACAGGCCTGGGCGGACGGATTCTTCGGCAGCACGGTCGTCGACATCGATGAGGCGCCGGATGCACGCACCGACGAAACGGTGCGTCCAGGAACAACCGCCGAGAAGCTCGCGGGCCTTCAGCCCGCGTTCCGCACGGATGTTCTCGCGGAACGCTTCCCCGACCTGGAGTGGAGCATCACGCCCGGCAACTCCTCGCCGCTCACCGACGGCGCATCCGCCGCTCTGCTGATGAGCGCGGAGCGCGCCGACGCTCTCGGACTCCGGCCCAGAGCCCGGTTCCACGCCTTCTCGGTGGTGGGCGACGATCCGATGATGATGCTCACCGGTCCGATCCCCGCGACGCGTCGCATCCTCGATCGCGCCGGACTCACGATCGACGAACTCGATGCTTACGAGGTCAACGAGGCATTCGCCTCCGTCCCGCTCGCCTGGGCCGCGGAACTGGGCGCAGATGCTGCGAAGCTGAACCCGCGCGGTGGCGCTATCGCTCTCGGTCACGCGCTCGGATCGTCCGGCACGCGGCTGCTCGGCACTCTCATCGATCAGCTTGAAGCGACCGGCGGTCGCTACGGCCTGCAGACGATGTGCGAGGGCGGCGGCATGGCCAACGCCACGATCATCGAGCGGGTCTGAACAGCCGCAGCGACAGCACGGCTGGTCTGAGCGGCCGCGCGCTACCGCCCGTTGCCGGAGAAACCGGTGGACTCGCGCCTGATGATGCGGAAGTCCGGCTTGACCGTGCGCGGAGGCCGGCGGGCTCCCTTCTCCGCGATGCGCTCGATGAGCAGATCGACCGCCGTCGTGGCGATCTGTTCGCTGCCGACGTCCACGCTGGACAGTGAGGGGAGCGAGAATCGCGCCTCGTCGATGTTGTCGAAGCCGATGACGGCGACGTCTTCCGGTATGCGAAGCCCTGCCTCGCCGAGTGCGCGAAGCGCGCCCAATCCCAACGTGTCGTTGAGAGCGAAGATCGCGTCGAACGCGATCTCCTCTTCGATCAGCTGACGCGTCATCGACGCGCCGGCGGAGTGGCTCCAGTGGACGCTCGGACGGATCAGCGCTGGGTCGCTGGCGATGCCGGCGCCCTCGAGAGCCTGCAGATAGCCGTCCAGGCGCAAGCTCGCTGAACTGACTTCATCGCCCCGCTCATGTTCGGCGCCGATGATCGCGATCCTTCGCCGTCCGATGTCGAGGAGATGCTCCACGGCCGCGCGCGCCGAGGATGTGTTGTGCATCGCGACATGGTCTGTCGGGCCGTTGAAGATGCGTTCGCCCAGCAGCACCAGCGGGAACTCGGTGCTCAGCGATGCGGCATCGTTCTGGCCGAGCGCCGATGGGCTGAACATCAGGCCGTCGGTGAGCCGGAGGCGGCCACCGGTGACGACCTGGAGTTCGCGCTCCCTGTCGCCGCTCGTCTGCTCGACGACGACGCCGAGACCGCGCGCATCCGCTGCTCGGATGATCGCATCGGCGAGTTCGGCGAAGTAGTTCTCGCGGAGGGCGGGGACGGCGAGGCCGATGACACCGGTCCGTCCGGAGCGCAGACCCCGCGCAGAGAGGTTCGGGCGGTAGTCCAGCTCGTCGATCGCGGCCAGCACACGATCGCGTGTGTCGGGGCGTACATGCGGGTAATCGTTGATGACATTCGAGACTGTCTTGATGGACACGCCGGCGACTCGCGCGACGTCGTGCATCGTCGAACCCATCATGCCCACCCATCGTCGCGCAGCGCGTCTCTCGCTTCGCGCTCCCCACACTCTAGCTTCGCTGCCCTGATCAGTCCGACATGCGACTGAGGAGCCGGGCGAGGGGCGGTTCGCGTCGAGGTATTGACACCGATGTGCACCGCTGCGCTACTCTCTTTACAACGTACGAATACAACGTTGTAAACCCAATCGTCTCACGCCACCCGATGACGTGAGCGGCACCGACAATGAAGTCCAGCCCTGAAGGGAAAACACAGTGAAGACGAAACCGATTCTCGCTGCGGCGATCACTCTCGTACTCGCCGGCGCACTCGCATCCTGCTCCGACGGAGGCGGCACGAATGAGGGTGACGGCGGCGGCGAAGCGACGAACTGCACCAACACGATCCCGAAGGAAGACCTGCCCGTCGTGACGATGTGGGCGTGGTATCCGAACATGGAGCTGGTGATCGACAACTTCAACGAGCAGAGCGACGACGTTCAGGTCTGCTGGACGAACGTCGGCCAGGGCGGTGACGAGTACGACAAGTTCCAGACGGCGATCACGGCGGGAACAGGCGCACCTGACGTGATCATGATCGAGGCCGATCGCATCCCGACCTTCCAGGTTCAGGAGGCGATCGTCGACATCTCCGACTTCGGCTACGAAGACGTCAAGGACGACTACAGCGAAGGTGCGTGGAAGGACGTCTCCGTCGGCGAGGGCATCTACGGCGTTCCCGTCGACGGCGGGCCCATGGGCATGATCTACCGCAAGGACATCTTCGAGCAGTACGACATCACTCCGCCCACCACCTGGGCCGAGTACGAGGCTGCCGCGCAGAAGGTCAAGGATGCCGGCGGCCCGCTGTTCGGCGACCTCGGAGCCAACACCCCGGCGGTGATGATGGCGCTGCAGTACCAGAACGGCGCGGAGCCGTTCGTCTACGACTCGGCCGACCCGGAGAACATCGGGATCACGCTGAACGATGACGCATCCAAGGAGGTGCTCGACTACTGGGGCGGCCTCGTGGAGAAGGGGCTGGTCGGAACGCAGGATCAGTTCACCCCGGAGTACATCGCCGGTGTGATCGGCGGCGACTACGCGACCTACATCTCCGCGGCATGGGCACCGGGTTACCTGACCGGCGCCGGCGTTGGCGAGGGCGAGGACGCCGGCGTGTGGGCGACCGCTCCGCTTCCCCAGTGGGACGCAGCCAATCCCACGTACGTCAACTGGGGCGGATCCGCGTTCTCCGTGACGAGCCAGGCTTCAGACCCCGAGCTTGCGGCGAAGGCTGCGTTCGGTGTCTACGCGGATGAGGCTTCACTGACCGATGGCTGGCAGAACCAGGTCATCTTCCCGCTGAACCTCAATGCGCTCAATGCACAGGAGTTCGTCGACTACGAGGTTCCGTTCTTCGGCGGACAGCAGGCGAACAAGGAGGTGTATGTGCCGGCGGCGAACGCGTACACGGGTATGACGTACACGCCGTTCGGGGCGTTCTACTTCGACGCGTTCAACGAACAGCTGGCATCCGTGAACGACGGATCGATCACTGGCTCAGAAGCGGCGGATCGACTGCAGGAAGCGGTCGTCTCGTACGCAGAGGAACAGGGCTTCACCGTCGAGTGACCCGACAGCACGGTGGGCCATCCCGCCCGGCGGGGTGGCCCACCGTGCGTCTTCCCGTTCCTCTCACCCACAGGAGACACCCATGACAGTTGACACAGCCGTCACACCCGAAGTGGCAGCCCCACGCAGTCATCGTCGTCGACGCATCACCAAGCAGAATCGCGTCGGTTGGTCGTTCGTCGCACCCTTCGCGATCGTGTTCATCGCTCTGCTCGTGATGCCGTTGTTCTACGCGCTGTATCTGAGCCTGTTCCAGAAGCGATTGATCGGGGGCACGACCTTCGTGCTGTTCGACAACTACATCAAGGCGTTCACCGACCAGAACTTCCTCGATGGCATCTGGTTCGTCATCGCTTTCTCCGCGGTGCTCATCCCGCTGCAGATGATCGTCTCGCTCGGCGTCGCCCTCATCCTCGACGCCGTCGTCACGCGGTTCGCGCGGTTCTCCCGCCTGATGATCTTCCTGCCGTATGCGATCCCGGCAGTGATCGGCGCCCTGATGTGGGGGTTCCTCTACAGCAAGAGCTTCGGCCCGATGGCGGAGATCTTCGGTGTGTTCGGGATGGCGGGTCCTGACTTCCTCAGTCGCGAACTCATCTTCTTCGGACTGTTGAACATCGTCACCTGGCAGTGGGCCGGCTACTACATGATCATCATCTACGCCGCGCTGCAGGGCATCGATCCGACGCTGTACGAAGCTGCGCGCATAGACGGGGCGAGTGGATGGCAGATCAACCTCCGCATCAAGATTCCCCTCATCGCACCGGCGCTGGCGCTGATCCTCGTGTTCGCGCTGATAGGCACATTGCAGTTCTTCAACGAGCCGCAGATCCTGCGATATCTGGCATCCGGGGCGATACCGTCCGACTTCACTCCGAACATGTACGCCTATCAGCAGGCCTTCGCCCTGGCGAACTACAACTACGGATCTGCGATCTCATTCGCCCTCGGCGCCGTCGTGTTCGTGTGCGTCTACATCTTCATGTTCATCACTCGAAAGCGCGGGAGCTTCCTCGCATGACCACTCTCACCGCCTCCCGCCGATCGGCGAATCGTCGAAAGCATCTGCCGCTCCAGGTGCTCCTCGGATTCCTGCTGGTGTACTTCCTCGTCCCGTTCTGGTGGGTCATCGTCAACAGCTCGAAAGACGCGGCCGGCCTCTTCGGCGGCGGGAGCTCACTCTGGTTCGCCGCCGACGTCGACTACTGGGGCAACCTGGTCGACCTGTTCACGTACCAGAACGGCATCTACGCGCGCTGGCTGCTGAACTCTGCGCTCTACGCCTTCGTCGGAGGGCTCGGCGCGACGATTCTCGCAGTGACTGCGGGCTACGGCTTCGCGAAGTTCCGCTTCCGCGGCAGGAACTTCAGCTTCGCCGTTCTGCTCGGCTCGGTCATGGTCCCGACGACGGCGCTCGTGATCCCGACCTTCATCCTGTTCTCGCAGCTCGGACTGACGAACACGATCTGGGCCGTCATCCTCCCGACGCTGTTGAACCCGTTCGGCGTGTATCTCATGCACATCTACACGCGCGAGGCCGTACCCGACGAACTCCTCGATGCGGCGCGCGTCGACGGAGCCGGTGAGCTGCGCACCTTCCTTCAGGTCTCCCTGCCATTGATGAGGCCGGCGATCGTCACGGTGCTCCTGCTCTCCGTCGTCGCGTCTTGGAACAACTACTTCCTCCCGCTCGCGATGCTCTCCGACAACCGGCTCTTCCCCGTGACCGTCGGGATCGGGATGTGGCAGGGGATCGCATCGGCGAACAACGCCGGGGGGACGTCGCTGTGGAGCGTCATCATCCTCGGATCGCTCGTGTCGGTGATCCCTCTGGTCATCGCATTCCTCACTCTCCAGAAGTACTGGCAGGGCGGACTGTCCATCGGAAGCCTCAAATAGCAGCCCGGGTAACCCAGGGCTCGACCTCCACAAAGCAAAGGTGAAAATGATCAACGCAAGCCTCACCATCGATCCGCACTTCACAGTCGGCGATGTCAACCGACGTCTGTTCGGGTCCTTCGTGGAGCACCTCGGGCGCTGCGTATACGGCGGCATCTACGAACCAGGCCATCCCACGGCCGACGCGGAGGGGTTCCGCACGGACGTGGCGGATCTCATCCGGGAGCTGGGTGTGAGCACCATCCGCTATCCGGGTGGGAACTTCGTCTCCGGCTACCGCTGGGAGGACGGCGTCGGGCCGCGCGAGGAGCGGCCGAAGCGCCTGGACCTCGCGTGGCACTCGACCGAGACGAACGAGATCGGACTGGACGAGTTCGCCTCCTGGGCTGCCGGCGTCGACAGCGAGCTGATGTACGCCGTCAATTTGGGCACGCGAGGGATCGACGCGGCACTGGACGTGCTCGAGTACGCGAACATCCCGTCCGGCACCTTCTGGTCGGACCGGCGCATCGCCAACGGGCACCCGAAGCCGCACAACATCCGCATGTGGTGCCTCGGCAATGAGATGGACGGGCCATGGCAGGTCGGGCACTCCACTCCGGAGGAATACGGCCGCATCGCTGTCAAAACGGCGCGGGCGATGCGCCAGGTCGACCCGGACCTCGAGCTCGTCGTCTGCGGCAGCTCCAGCGCCCACATGCCGACCTTCGGCGAGTGGGAGCGCATCGTGCTCGAGGAGACCTATGACGAGGTCGACTTCATCTCGTGCCACGCGTATTACGAGCCGAAGAACGATGACTTCGCGAGTTTCCTCGCGTCGGCCGTTGATATGGACCGCTTCATCGAGGCCGTCATCGCTACCGCCGACCACGTGAAGGCGCTTCGCAGCAGTGACAAAACCCTGAACATCTCGTTCGACGAATGGAACGTCTGGTACCAGTCGCGCTACAACGAGGTGGACAAGATCACCGACGTCACAGCCTGGCCGACGGCGCCGAGGCTTCTCGAGGATTCCTATTCGGTGATGGATGCCGTCGTCTTCGGCAACCTGCTGATCTCTCTGCTTCGTCACGCCGACCGCGTCACCGCGGCGAGCCTCGCGCAGCTCGTGAACGTGATCGCTCCGATCATGACCGAGCCCGGCGGGATCTCGTGGCGGCAGACGACGTTCTTCCCGTTCGCATTGACGTCCCAGCTCGCACACGGGCGGTCGCTGGAGGTGCGCCTGGAGGCGCCGACCTACGCATCCGACGCGTACGGCGACGTCTCGCTAGTGGACGCCGTCGCGACCCACGACGACGAGACCGGTGACGCCGCGGTGTTCCTCGTCAACCGCAGTCTCACCGATGAGGTCACCGTGCAGATCGATGTCAGCAGACTGGGTGATGTGTCGGCGGTCTCGGCGCAGACGCTGCACGACGACGACATCCATGCGCGCAACACCCTCGATGATCCTGAGCGCGTCGGGCTGAAGGAGAACTCGTCCGCGTCGGTGGTCGACGGCATCGTCTCGATCACGCTGCCTGCGGTGTCGTGGACGGCGGTGACCGTCCGATGAGCATCGAGGGCGGCGGCGTCCTGCGCGTCGAGGGTACGCGGATAGTCGATCGCAACGGGCCGGTGCTCCTGCGCGGGTTCGGCCTCGGCGGCTGGATGAACATGGAGAACTTCATAACGGGGTACGCCGGCACCGAGAGCCAGCATCGCCGCGCGCTGCGGGGTGTGCTCGGCCAGGAGGCGTACGAC
>Ga0247738_10000047_pt1 | contig 96925 bp, 87 predicted proteins | sample UWRJL013104B2_FD_180936 | JGI IMG/M metagenome (GOLD analysis project Ga0247738, IMG submission 180936) | Plant litter microbial communities from Arlington Agricultural Research Station in Wisconsin, United States - UWRJ-L013-104B-2 | ecosystem: Environmental > Terrestrial > Plant litter >...
ATGCGCTCTGGCTCGCCGCACGGGGCTGGAAGGTCACAGCGCTCGATATCTCATCGATGGCTCTGGAGGTCGGCGCGAGAGAAGCAGCGAAGGCGGGACTCTCCGACCGCATCGAGTGGGTGCAGAGCGACCTGACGACGTGGCGACCGTCTGCGGAGTACGACCTCGTGACGTCGGCCTTCCTGCACTCCCCCGTCGATTTCCCAAGAGAAGCCATTCTCCGACGTGCGGTGTCCGCAGTCGCACCGCGCGGAAGGCTGCTCATCATCGGACACGGTGGGTTTCCGCCCATGTCGGAGCACGTTCACGACGCTGAGATTCCCACATTCCCGTCGCCTGAAGAGCTGTTGACGTCCCTCGACCTGCCCGCCGGCTGGATGGTCGAGACGAGCGCGTCGATGGAGCGGACGACGAAGTGGCGTGGAGAAGAGGACGTCGTCCTCGTCGACACAGTGCTGCGCGTGCGCCGGGTCGGATAATCGCGGCGCACGCGCAAGCTTTTCGAGACTCGGTCGCCGATCAGCGGTTTCGATTCGCCGTCTGGCCAGGCTGCGGCTTGGAGAACAGCACGACAATGATCACTGTGACGCCGACGACGACGTGCGGGAGCCACACATTGAGCGCTTCACCCGCGAACCCGAAGATCCAGGGCGACAGAGCGAGGAACAAGCTGGCGACGATGTCGAACACGAGATGAACCGGCATCGGGATGAAGCCGAAGGGACCCCACTCGTACTTCGTGAAAAGGCTGTAGACGATCAGCCCGACGCCGAGCACGATCGGGATGACGACGGCAGGTCCTCCGACTTCAGCGAAACCGAACAGCCACGGTGCCGCGATGAGCGCGATGCCCACGAGGTAGTCCAGAACTCCGTGAACCTTGGTGGGGATGAAGCGCATGATTCCTCCTTGAGTATGACCGCGATATCGCGGTTGTCACAGGAGGTTCGTGGCAGTGCGGAAATCGGATGGGACACAGACGAAACTGATCTCACGCGGAGTCAGATTCTCCATCTGCTTCCGGCATCCCCGGGCCAGGCCCAGGTCGCACGGCGGCGCCCTCGGCGACGTCGACCCGTGTCACTCCGTCGCGCTCGGTCACATCCACGCGCGGCGCCGCGTCCGCCTCGGTGGCGTTCGGCGCCGTCGTCAGCTGATCGTGGCGCTTCTGCTCTGGCGACATCTCTTCGTGCGACATAGTGCATCCTTTCGTCGAGCTTCCACGCTAGCCGCGGGTGGACCAGGCGATCAGGGGCTTGATGTTCGTGATCGACGCCGCTACGCGAACAGCTGCCCGGTTTCTATTCACGCCTGACCTGCAGGTTTCACTGGTACGGTGAGCGGAGTCGGCATCTTGCCGGCGTCAGGGAAGACTTCTTGTCGACCAACGGGCCGTTACGGGCCACTTCGTTCTCCGTCGCCTCCTCTGGATCACTTCGAGGAGACCCGATTTCCGTGTACCCGTATACCCATTCCGCTGATTCGCAGTCGAACGATTCATCGGTGCCTATTCCGATGCTTCCGGTCGGTTCGACGGCGATCGTCTACTGCGAAGCCCAGTTCGGCGAGCAAGACGGCAAGACGGCCAACGGCCTGGTCCGCCACTCCGAGAAATACGAGATCCTCAGCGTCATCGACAGCCGCCACGCCGGCGCGGACGCCGGTGCCTTTCTCGACGGGAGTGCGAACGGCATCCCGATCCTCTCGAGCCTCACAGAGGCCATCGCCCACGCAGGCAGAATGCCCGACTACCTCATCTGCGGCGTCGCACCGGCCGACGGCCTTCTCTCCGACGCGCAGCGCATCGTGCTGTTGGACGGCATCGCCCATGGCATGCACATCATCAACGGCCTGCATGAGTTCCTGAACGATGACGCGGAGTTCGTCGCCGCCGCGCTCCTCTCCGGCGTGACCATCACTGACGTGCGTCGTCCGAAGGACAAGAAGGATCTCCACCTGTTCTCAGGGCGCATCTTCGATGTCACCTGCCCGCGGATCGCCGTGCTCGGCACCGACGGCGCCATCGGAAAGCGAACCACCGCCACACTGCTCGTCCAGGCGCTCAACGATCGCGGAATCCATGCTGTCATGGTCGGCACCGGACAGACCACGATCATCCAGGGCGGACGATACGGAGTCGCGCTCGACGCCCTGGTTCCGCAGTTCTGCTCTGGCGAGGTCGAGAACCAGGTCGTCGCAGCCTTCGAGGGCGAGAACCCGGACATCATCATCGTCGAGGGCCAGGGCGCGCTCAGTCACCCCGCGTATCTGACCTCCGCGCACATTCTGCGCGGCAGCCGCCCCGCGGGTGTCATCGTGCAGCACGCACCAGGCAGGCAGGTACTCGGTGACTTCCCGATGATGCCGATGCCCGAGGTCGCGAGCGAGGTCGCCTTGATCGAGGCATTCGCCGACACCAGGGTGATCGGTGTGACCGTCAATCACGAGAATCTGACGGATGCGCAGATCACCGCCGCCATCGACGAAATCGAACTCGATCTCGGAGTACCGGCGACAGACCCTCTGACACGCCCGTTGAGCAACCTGGTCGACATGGTGCTGCAGGCATTCCCAGAACTCTCGAAGTCCCTGACGCAGCACCCCGCCTGAGCCGGCACGGCGCCCGGCGCGTCAGCTGCGCGTCACGGGTTGCTGCAGTTCGGTCACCCAGTCCGACTGATCGTCCGAGATCGCCCGGACATACAGTTCGCTGCACGGACCTGAGTGAACGAGGCCCCGGGCGAAGATCTCAGCGTGGATCGCCTGCCAGCTCTCTGCGATGTGTTCCATCGAGCCGAGATGGATGCCGCAGACGGCGGCCTCAGCGGCGGGAAGCTCGACGATCTCGAACCCGTCCCGAGCGGGTCCGTCATAGGCGTAGCCTGCGACGATCTGAAGGCCGTCCTCGATCGCGTCGTACTGTGCGATGGGTGTGGCCAGAGAGCCGCACTCATCGCCGATGATCTCAGCGACGGCATCGAAGGCGGGACCGACGACACCTGCGACCTCGGGTTGCTGGGCGACGACCGTGCGCCGCGCCGCGAGACGAATGGCAGGCAACGGCTTCTCGATGATCTCGATCTGGGACATGTGATTCTCTTTCTCGATGAGTTGGAGGCGCCGTTCCACGTCGACGAGTCGGCCTGCGGCGATCCGGTGTTCCTGCTCTACCTCCGCGTGACGAATGCGCAACAGCGCTGCGATGCGTTCCGCATCGACGCCCCGGTCGAGAATCGACGAGATGTCGTCAAGGCCGAACCCGAGCTGGCGCAACGCGACGATCCGGTGCAGACGCTCGAGTTGCGAAGGATCATAGGAGCGATAGCCGCTGAACTCGTCCACATGAGCCGGTACGAGAAGGCCGGCAGTGTCCCAATGCCGCAGCATCCGGTGGGTCACCTGGCCGATCTGCGCGAATGCTCCGATGGACAACATGTCTCAGTTCTCCTCCCTCCCACAGTGTGAGAGTCAAGTATCGCTCTGGAATTCATCCACCGACGTCGTCGCCCGCGGGTACGCTCCAGCTGATGGACAAGAACAGCGCACTGCCCGGTCCGTGCACTCTGTGCGGAGACGGTCGCGGACGCCGAGTCGCGGGCTCGTGGTTCTGCGCCGCATGCGGGTGGCGTTACGGCGACGTTCCGGATCCCGACCTTCCGCTCCCCCGCGTCGACGTCGTCTACTACCTGCGATTCGATCGCAGGGTGAAGATCGGCACGAGCATGCGGCCCCGACAGCGACTCGCGAGCATCCGTCACGAAGAGCTTCTGGCCTTCGAGCGCGGCGGCAGAACGATCGAGCAGCAACGCCATCGTCAGTTCGCGGACGCCCGCGAGGGCGGCGAGTGGTTCACCCTCACACGCGAGCTCCGCGCTCATGTCAAGGCGCTCCGAGCTGAAGGTGAGCCCTGGCAACTGCACGCACGCTGGCTCAGCGAGGCGCTGCAGTCCTGACAGGGCGCGGCCCGGTCATCGACCCCATCCGTAACGGGCGGTCAGTGCCGCCGCGACCCGGTCGTAGAGCGAGCGCTCCAGCACGGCGGCCTCGCGCCGCATGCCGTCTTCGTGCACGCTGTAGAGCTGTTCGATGTCCACCCACGATTCCCGGCCCTGCGAATCCCACGCGCCGCTGCCGATCGACAGGTAGTCACGGTCTCGATCATGCGCCTTGCTGGTCATCCGCACCGCGTACACGCGGTCCGCGGATTGCCGACCGATCACGAGCACCGGGCGGTCCTTACCGCGTCCGTCGTTCTCCTCATACGGAACCCAGGTCCAGATGATCTCGCCGGAGTCGGGAGCGCCGTCCTTGGACGGGGCGTACGCGATTCGAAGGCCCTCGATGCGATCAGGGTCGATGCGCTGCGTCGTACGCCCCTGCGCCTGACCGGCATCATCCCGCTCAGGTTCGATGCGGGACGCACTCGAACGTCCCGACCCCTTTTCAGGAGATCGGGACGTTCGAGAGGTCAGCGCCTTCAGAACGATGTCGGCGAGCTGAGCCAGGATGCTCTTCGAGGAGGTCACCCGGTCACACTACCGGCGACCCCGGGCGGATCAGGCGTCGACCAGCGCGTAGCCTTCTTCGCCGTGGACGACAGAGTCGACGCCCGCGATCTCGTCCTCGTTCGTGATGCGGAATCCGATCGTCTTCTGAATCGCGAAGCCGATGATGAATGCGACGACGAACGCGTAGATCAGCACGCCGAGGGCTGCGATCACCTGAACGGCGAGCTGACGAGCGTCGCCACCGACGAACAGGCCCGTGCCGGTGGCGAACAGACCGAGGTAGATCGTGCCGAGCAAGCCGCCGACGAGGTGGATGCCGACGACGTCGAGCGAGTCGTCAAAACCGAGGCGGAACTTCAGCTCGACGGCGAGGGCGCACACGATTCCCGCGACTGCGCCGAGCAGCAGCGACCACCCGGGGGTGAGGTTCGCGCAGGCCGGAGTGATGGCGACGAGTCCAGCGACGGCGCCGGAGGCTGCCCCGACCGAGGTGGCCTTGCCGTCCTTGATGCGCTCGATGAGGATCCATCCGAGGATGGCCGCGGCGGTCGCGCCGAGCGTGTTCAGACCGATCAGGCCGACACCGCCCATGTCCTCGGACAGCCATTCCGCGCCGGCGTTGAAGCCGAACCAGCCGAACCACAGCAGTGCCGCACCCAGCAGCGTCAGCGGCACGTTGTGAGGCTTGAGAATGCCCTTCTGGAACCCGATGCGCTTGCCGAGTACGAGAGCGAGCGCCAGCGCAGCCGCACCCGCGTTGATGTGCACGGCCGTTCCGCCGGCGTAGTCGATCACTGCGATACCGCTGTCTTCACCGAACAACGTGGTGCCGAGGTTCATGATCCAGCCGCCGCCCCAGACCCAGGCGGCGATCGGGAAGTAGCCCACCGTGGCGAAGATCCCGGCGAAGATCAGCCAGCTGCCGAACTTGGCGCGATCCGCGATCGCACCCGAGATCAGTGCGATCGTGATGATCGCGAACGTCGCGCCGTATGCGACACCGAGAAGTGCGACGTTCGACCCATCGCCGGCAGCGAGGCCGCTGAGGCCGAAATCGGCGAACGGGTTGCCGGCGAACTGCGTCGGGCTCTCCACCGCGCTCATCGAGAAGCCGAACAGGATCCAGAGCACCGCGACAAGACCGATGGAGCCGAAGCTCATCATCATCATGCTGACGACGCTCTTCGCCTTGACGAGACCGCCGTAGAAGAACGCGACGCCTGGCGTCATCAGCAAGACCAGCGCTGTCGCGGTGATCGCCCAAGAGATGTTGCCGGGAGCATCCATAGGAAAACCTCACATCCGAAGTAATTGAGAGCTTCAGTGTGGCGAGGCCTGGTTTCCGGGAAGCGCAGTGAGTGTTTCCGGACGGTTACACCCGACAGTCGCGTGTAACCATCGCGTTACGCGACGCTGGGTTGCTCCGCAGAATGTGTGAGCGCGTTCAGCCTGGAGATGGCGCGAAGATACTTCTTGCGGTATCCACCGCCCAGCATCTCCTCGGCGAAGACCTGATCGAGGCTCACGCCTGTCGCGACGATCGGAACCTGTGCATCGTAGACACGGTCGACGAACGCGACGAAGCGCAGCGCTTCGGACTGATCCGTCAGCACGTGCACTTCGCGGAGTCCGACGAGTGCGAGTCCATCGATCAACCGGATGTAGCGCGACGGGTGCACCTTGGCCAGATGACGGATGACGTCACCGAACACGTCGTCGGATGCTGTGCCCACCGTGTCGGCGATGCGCTGAGCGTACTCGGCATCGTCCAGTGCGACGGCATGACCGTCGAGCGCGCGCTGGCGGAAGTCGACGCCGTCGATGCGGATGGTCTCGAAGCTGTCCGACATCGCATGGATCTCGCGCAGGAAGTCCTGAGCTGCGAACCGGCCTTCTCCGAGCGCGTTCGGCGGGGTGTTGGATGTGGCGGCAAGGCGAGTGCCTGTGCTCACCAGCTCGCCCAGCAACCGCGTCATCACCATGGTGTCGCCGGGGTCGTCGAGTTCGAACTCGTCGATGCAGATCAGATCCGCGCCGCGCAGCAGATCGACCGTGTTCCGATACCCGAGCGCTCCGACCAGCGCCGTGTACTCGATGAACGAGCCGAAGTACTTACGTCGTGCGGGCATGGCGTGGTAGATCGACGCGAGCAGATGCGTCTTGCCGACTCCGAAGCCGCCGTCCAGGTAGACGCCCGGCTTGAGCTCCGGCTCCTTCTTCGCGCGGCTGAAGAATCCACCGCGTTTGGCAGGAGCACCACGCCCGGCGAACTTCTCCAAGAGCGCTTTCGACTCGGCTTGAGACGGATACGCGGCATCCGAGCGGTAGCTCTCGAACGTGGCATCGCCGAACTGCGGCGGCGGGATAAGGCTCGCGAGCATCTCGGGTCCGGTGACCACGGGCTGACGCTCCGTGAGGTGCGCGACGTTCGGATTCTCGGTGTCGGTCATTCGTTTCCTGTGTCGAAGTCTTACGGAACGGGTGCCAGGCGCACCGAACGGCTCTATCGTCGAAGGGACGGCTCCACACTACGCCGTCGCAGCCAGAGCCTTCGCTCGCATCCCACCCTGGAGCGCCACGTGACCATCGAGTTCGATTCTTCATCTGAGAAGTTCGCCGAGTACGCAGAGCCCGGACGACTCGTCACCACCGAGTGGCTCGCGGCGCATCTGGGCGAGCCGGGCCTGGTCGTCGTCGAATCCGACGAGGACGTGCTCCTCTACGAGACCGGACACATCCCCGGCGCGGTGAAGGTCGACTGGCACACCGAACTCAACGACCCAGTGGTGCGCGATTACGTGGACGGCGAGGGCTTCGCCGCGCTTCTCAGCCGCAAGGGCATCTCACGCGACGACACCATCGTCATCTACGGTGACAAGAACAACTGGTGGGCGGCGTACGCACTCTGGGTCTTCTCCCTCTTCGGGCACGAGGACGTGCGTCTTCTCGACGGCGGCCGCGATCGCTGGATCACCGAGGGGCGCGAGATCACCACCGACGCCACCGCGGTCACTCCGACCCGCTACCCGGTCGTCGAGCGCGACGACTCCGTCCTACGGGCGTACAAGGACGACGTCGTCGCATTCATCGGCAAGGGCCCCCTGATCGATGTCCGCTCGCCGGAGGAATACAGCGGAGAGCGCACCACTGCTCCGGCTTACCCGGATGAGGGCGCCTTGCGCGCCGGGCACATCCCCACCGCGCAGAGTGTGCCGTGGGCCAAGGCCGTCGCAGAGGACGGCGGCTTCCGCAATCGCGCCGAGCTCGACGCCGTCTACCGCGACGGTGCCGGCCTCAAGGACGGCGATGACGTCGTGGCGTACTGCCGCATCGGCGAACGTTCCAGCCACACATGGTTCGTACTGAAGCACCTGCTGGGCTTCGAGAACGTGCGCAACTACGACGGTTCCTGGACGGAGTGGGGCAGCGCTGTGCGCGTGCCGATCGTCACCGGCAGCGAGCCAGGTGCGCTCTGAACGTGTGACAATGACTGGGATGAGCACCACGCACGTTCCTGACACGCTTACGGAGATCCGCGACGACTTCCTCGAGCTTCCCGAGGCCGAGCGCCTTCAGCTGCTCCTGGAGTTCTCCAACGAGCTTCCCGAGGTCTCCGAGGAGGTCGCGAACCACCCCGAGATGTGCGAGCGGGTCGCAGAATGCCAGTCGCCGGTGTACATCTTCGTCGAGGTCGACGACGACATCGTCACGATGCACGCGACAGCGCCGCCGGAGGCGCCTACGACGCGCGGCTTTGCGAGCATCCTGGTGCAGGGCATCACCGGGTTGACAGCCGACGAGGTCCTCGCGATCCCCGATGACTTCCCCCAGACGATCGGCCTCACCCGCGCGGTCTCACCACTGCGGATCGGCGGCATGACCGGGATGCTGATGCGAGTGAAGCGACAGGTCACGCAGAAGCGCTGATCACTCCGCTGCGCTGAAGCCGTTCGCCGCCATCCAGTCGGAGATCGCCGCGGTCCAGCCGATCTGGTCGTAGTTCCATATCTTGGTGTGACGTGCCCCGGTGAATCTGGGCATCGTGACCAGGTCGGGTCGAGCCTTGGCGAGTGCATGCGATGCATCGACCGGGACGAAGCCGTCATCCTCGCTGTGAAGAACCAGGATCGGGACCGTGAGTTCGTCTGCCCGCGCGACCATGTCGAGCTTGTCGAAGGGGATCACGAACTCCGAACCTGACAGCCGTGCGGTCAACGGCGACGACAGCGCGTTCATCGCCAATGCGGGAAAAGGATCTCGAATGCCTTCTTCACGAGCCTGGAAACGCAGAACGGTGCGCCAATCGACCACGGGCGATTCGAGTACGAGTCCTGCGATCGCCTCGCGGTGTGCCGATGACACGGCGGTCTGCAGCGCGATCGCACCGCCCATCGACCATCCCATCAGCAGCACTCGCGTCGCTCCATGACGCAGCGCGTACGAGATCGCAGCATCCACATCGCGCCACTCCGAAGCACCGAGAGCGTATGAGCCCCCCTTGCTTCGCGGCGCTTCGCCGTCGTTCCGGTACGACACCACGAGGTTCGGCAGCCCCAGCGAGTGAAACGCCGGCACCGCGCGCAGGCATTCTGCGCGGGTCACCCCTCGGCCGTGCACCTGGATCACCCACGTGGATGACTCGGCAGGGAACAGCCACGCAGGGCAGGGGCCGGCGGGCGAACCGATCAATACGCTCTCCCACGGCAGATGCAGTTCGCTCGGAGTCGAGTAGTACCAGCCGCTGAACCCGGCAGCACGGTCGATCTTGGCGCCGGTCTCGATCTGGGTCAGCAGCTTTCTGCGCACGCGCTTGGCGTCGGCGCTCAGCACTGCTCCGAGTTTGACGTAGCCATGCGTGCCAGTCGTGAACAAGCCGTAGCGGCCGGGCAGCTCGGTGTCCGGTGTGCGTGAGAGTTCGATCGTCTGCGCGGCGGTGTCGACCGCGAGGATCTCGGTGTCGGCGGCGCGGACAGAGGGTGTGACCACCCTGCGGGCGACCGCGAACACGAGAAACGCAGCTGCGGCGCCCAGCATCGCGATCAGCGCGGGGACCAGCAGTGCAACGGCGTGCCTGAGACTCTTCATCGCTTCCTGACTCTAGCCTGTCACCGTGAGCGCACATCCCGATGCCGGAGCGCATTTCGAACGTGCCGCAGCCGAGCTGCGCGACACGGTGTTCCGAGACGACATCGTGATCCGCGAGATCCCTTCTCCACAGGGCCTCGCGCCCTTCTCCATAGCGCTCGCCGCCGACGTCCGCCCCGACGACCACGGCGACTCGATCTACGGCACAGGACGCTTCGTGCTGCTGCACGACCCTGATGCGCCCCCGGCGTGGGGTGGAGCATGGCGGATCGTGACGTTCGCGCAGGCACCCCTTGAACCCGAGATCGGCACCGATCCTTTGCTCGCCGACGTGACATGGTCCTGGCTCGTGGACGCTCTGGAGTCACGGAATGCTGTGTACCACTCCGCGTCCGGAACATCGACCAAGACACTCTCGAAGGGGTTCGGTGCGCTGACGAGCGAAGGCGACGGCGCGCAGATCGAACTACGATCTTCTTGGACGCCGGAAGAACCGTTCCGACCGCACGTGGAAGCATGGGCCGAACTGGTCGGCATGCTTGCCGGTCTCCCACCCGGCTCAGAGAACATCGCCGTATTCGGCGCACGAAAGGCAGTGCGTGACTGAGTTCACCGTCATCGACGATCCGATCGAGTTCGAAGCGGCCTGTCGGGTGCTCGCCGCAGGCACCGGACCGGTCGCCGTCGACGTCGAGCGCGCCTCCGGGTTCCGATACTCGCAGCGCGCCTATCTCGTGCAGGTGTTTCGACGCGACGCGGGCGTCTTCCTCTTCGACCCGCCGGCGATCGGCGACTTCGCACCTCTGCAGGCAGCGATCGGCGATGTCGAATGGGTCTTCCATGCCGCGAGCCAGGATCTTCCTTCGCTTCGGGAACTCGGGCTCGAGCCCACGACGATCTTCGACACCGAGCTCGCTTCTCGTCTGCTCGGTCACGAACGCGTCGGCCTCGCGGCGGTCGTCGAGGACACCCTGGGCATCACGCTGAAGAAGGAGCACTCCGCCGCCGACTGGTCGACGCGTCCCCTGCCGGACTCGTGGCTGGACTACGCAGCTCTCGACGTGCTGCACCTGGTCGACGTGCGAGACGTGCTGGCCGCCGAACTCGAGGAGCAGGGCAAGACCGAGTTCGCCGCGCAGGAGTTCGCCGCCACGCTCTCCCAACCGCCCCGTCCTCCGCGAGAGGATCCGTGGCGCCGGCTGAGCGGTCTGCATCAGGTGAAGGGCGCGCGCGGCCTCGCCGTGGCCCGATCGCTGTGGGAAGCACGCGAGGAGTTCGCGCAGCAACAGGACACTTCGCCCGGGCGCCTGGTACCTGATCGTTCCCTGGTCGCAGCGGTGCTCGCCAATCCGCAGAGCAAGCAGGCACTCGCCGGGGTGCAGGCCTTCAACGGCCGCGCGAGCCGGTCGCAGTTGGACCGCTGGTGGCAGGCGATCGTTCGCGGTCGCGAAGCGGCTCCGGTGCCTCGTGAGCGCGGGCACAGCGACGCACTCCCGCCCGCCCGAGCGTGGATCGAGCGCAACCCTGAGGCGGACGCGAGGTTGAAGCTCGCTCGCCCAGCGGTCGAAGCCCATGCAGAAGAACTGGGCATGCCCACCGAGAATCTGTTGAAGCCGGAGACACTCCGACGCGTGGCGTGGACCCCACCCGAACTGACGACGGATGCCGTCGGTGCAGCCCTCGCGGAACTCGGTGCCAGACCATGGCAGATTGAGCAGACTGCACAGAAGATCGTGGATGCCTTTGTAGAAGCCGGTCAATCGGTCGATCAGCCCGCCGTACCCGAGTCGTAGGTTCGATCCAACCGATTCCTCGCGGTATCGGGTGCCTCGTAGTCTGAGGTCAAACCTAACCTTGGAGGCAGAGTGGCCGAGATCTCGGACGTCTACTTCGTTGATGGCGTACGCACCCCGTTCGGGCGCGCCGGCGAAAAAGGCATGTATTGGAACACCCGCGCAGACGATCTCGCTGTGAAGGCGACGATCGGGCTGTTGGAGCGCAACGCCGGCGTTCCGGCCGACCGCATCGACGATGTCGCCATCGCCGCCACCTCTCAGACAGGGGATCAGGGGCTGACGCTCGGCCGCTCGGTCGCGATCCTCGCCGGACTGCCGAACACCGTTCCCGGTCTGGCCGTCGAGCGCATGTGCGCCGGTGCGATGACCAGTGTCACCACCATGGGTGCGTCCATCGGGATCGGGATGTACGACTTCGCCCTCGCCGGCGGCGTCGAGCACATGGGGCACCACCCGATCGGCGCCAATGCCGACCCCAACCCGCGCTTCGTCGCGGAGAAGATGGTCGATCCCGGCGCGCTGAACATGGGTGTCACGGCGGAGCGCATCTTCGATCGCTTCCCCCATCTCACCAAGGAGCGGTCCGATCGCTACGGCATGCTGAGCCAGCACAAGGTGCAGGCCGCGTACGACGCCGGAAAGATCCAGCCCGATCTCGTGCCGGTGGCGATCAAGGGCGCCGACGGCGCCTGGGGTCTCGCGACCGAGGACGAGGGTCGTCGCCCGCAGACGACGATGCAGGACCTCGCCTCTCTCAAGACGCCGTTCCGTCCACACGGCCGCGTGACCGCAGGCACGTCGTCGCCTCTGACGGACGGCGCCACCATGTCGCTGCTCGCCGGTGGCGGTGCGGTGAAGGAGCTCGGCCTGAAGCCGAAGATGAAGATGGTCTCGTTCGCGTTCGCCGGTGTGCAGCCCGAGATCATGGGCATCGGTCCGATTCCGTCGACGGAGAAGGCGCTCAAGAAGGCCGGTCTGACGATCTCCGACATCGGCCTGTTCGAGCTGAACGAGGCGTTCGCGATCCAGGTGATCTCCCTGCTCGACCACTTCGGCATCGCTGACGACGATCCGCGTGTCAATCAGTGGGGCGGCGCGATCGCGGTCGGGCACCCGCTCGCGGCATCCGGCGTGCGCCTGATGATCCAGCTCGCGGCGCAGTTCGCTGAGCGTCCTGACGTGCGCTACGGCCTCACCGCCATGTGCGTAGGTCTCGGCCAGGGTGGCTCCGTCATCTGGGAGAACCCCTTCTACGACGGCAAGAAGCGGAAGTGAGCGGCGACGTGACTGACTACGAAAAGATCGACTTCTCCCCCGTCGTGGCGCTGGCCGGTGACGACGAGGTCGTCACCCACTCCGTCGTGCGCGACGTCCGGCTGCCGTCCGGAAAGGTGATGGCGCTCATCACTCTCGACAACGGGCGCGATCACAATCGACCGAACACGCTCGGCCCGGTGACTCTCACCGAGCTCGGTGAGACGCTCACGGGCGTCAAGGCCCGCGCAGCCGTCGGAGAGATCCAAGCGGTCGGCATCACCGGCAAGCAGTACATCCTCGCCGCCGGTGCGGACCTCTCCGACATCTCGAAGGTCGAGTCGAAGGATCACGCCCGTCTCATCGCGCAGCTGGGTCATAAGGTCATCGGTTCGCTCAGCGACCTCGGTGTGCCGTCGTTCGCCTTCGTGAACGGCCTCGCGCTCGGGGGTGGCCTCGAGATCGCACTGAACTCGACCTACCGCACGGTGGACGCGTCCGCGGCCGCTGTCGCGCTGCCAGAGGTCTTCCTCGGCATCATTCCCGGGTGGGGCGGCGCTTACCTGTTGCCGAACCTCATCGGCATCGAGAACGCACTCGAGGTCGTGATCTCCAACCCTTTGAAGCAGAACCGCATGCTCAAGCCGCAGCAGGCGTTCGACTTCGGCATCTTCGACGCGATCTTCCCTGCGGCGAACTATCTCGAGAACTCGCTGGCCTGGGCCGACGCCGTGCTCGGCGGCAAGAAGGTGGAGCGCAAGAACGAGCCTGGCAAGCTGGAGCGCCTGACGAAGTGGCCCATCGCGATCAAGATGGCGCGTGGGATGCTCGAGTCGAAGATCGGCACCGTTCCGAAGTCGCCGTATGTGGCGCTCGATCTGCTGGACAAGGCGAAGAGCGGCACGAAGGCGGAAGGATTCGCACGCGAGGACGAGGCGCTCAGCGAGCTCGTCGCGGGCGATCAGTTCGCGGCGTCGATGTACGCATTCGACCTGGTGCAGAAACGGGCGAAGCGTCCGGTCGGCGCGCCGGACAAGGCGTTGGCGAAGAAGGTCACAAAGGTCGGGATCATCGGTGCAGGCCTCATGGCCAGCCAGTTCGCACTCCTGTTCGTGCGCAAGCTGCGGGTGCCGGTGCTCATCACGGACATCGACCAGGCACGCGTCGACAAGGGCGTGGCCTACATCAACGATGAGATCGGCAAACTCGAGGCGAAGGGACGTCTGGATGCCGACGGCGCCAACCAGCTCCGCGGACTCATCCGCGGCACAGTCGACAAAAGCGAGTACGCCGACTGCGACTTCGTCATCGAAGCGGTTTTCGAAGAGGTCGGCGTCAAGCAGCAGGTGTTCGGTGAGATCGAGAAGTTCATCGCCGAGGACGCGATCCTTGCGACCAACACCTCGTCGCTGTCCGTCGAGGAGATCGGCGCGAGGCTCGCCCACCCTGAGCGTCTCGTCGGCTTCCATTTCTTCAACCCGGTCGCGGTCATGCCGCTCATCGAGGTCGTGAAGACCCCAGGCACGAACGAGCAGACGCTGTCGACGGCCTTCGTCGTCGCGAAGGGTCTCGGCAAGAATGCCGTCCTCACGGCCGACGCCCCGGGCTTCGTGGTGAACCGCCTGCTGGCGAAAGTCATGGGCGAAGCCGCGCGCGCGGTCTACGAGGGAACGCCGGTCGCCGACGTCGAGAAGGCGTTCGGACCGCTCGGTCTGCCGATGGGACCGTTCCAGCTCATCGACCTGGTGGGGTGGAAGGTCGCGGCACACGTTCAGGACACGATGGTGCGGCACTTCCCGGAGCGCTTCTACGCAAACGAGAACTTCCACGCGCTCGCAGAACTCGATCAGGTCGTAGAGAAGGACAAGGGCGGCCGCGTCACCGGTTGGACGAAGGCCGCTGAGAAGGCACTCAAGGGCGCTGTGGGCTCGAAGCCGGCTTCGGCGGAGACGATCCTGCGCCGCGTGCAGGACGGTCTCACGCAGGAGATCAAGCTCATGCTCGACGAGGGTGTGGTGCCCGAGGTCGAGGACATCGACCTGTGCCTGATCCTCGGCGCGGGCTGGCCGTTCATCGACGGTGGCGCCTCGGTCTACCTCGATCGAGAGGGCGCCGCCGAGCGGGTGTTCGGCAGCACGTTCCACGCTCCGCCGATCCGCGGAATCGCGCACAGCTGACGCTGCGCTGCTGCTCTGAAGGGGTCGTGTCCTCGGACACGGCCCCTTCTCTGCGTCCACACGGCCAACCGATCACGAAATCCGGGTGAACATCGCGTGCTGAACCCAGATGTCAAGGCGCTGCGCGCACATACAGGGGCAGAGTGTGAGTGTGGATGCGATATTCAGCGCACTGGGCACCGGGACGATGAGCACTCTCGTCAAGTCCGGGACAGCCGTCCTCACGACACTGCTCGTGGTTCCCGCACTTCTGAAGCTGTTCATCGTCACGGTCGACGAGGGCTGGGCCGCCATTCGGACCCGCAACGGCAAACCCATCGTCCGCAAGGCCACCTCCCGCAGTGTTCGCACCGGCAAGGGCACTGCGGGCGAGGTCGTCGTCCTCCACTCCGGGTCACACGGGGCGTTCCCGCTCTTCTACTGGTACAAGCTCATCGACGTCCGCGTGCGGTCGACGGATCTGCCCGCCCGTCACCTCACCGGGGCGACCGGGCATCAGCACCTCATCCACGCGTCGTTCGAATGGCGTCCCGTGCCCTCAGGACGGGATCTGCGCGTCTTCGAACTCGATGTCGTGAATGTGAAGGAACGTGCAGCGAACATCGTCGGTGCCGCGCTGCGCGATGTCATCCACGCGACCGACGGAGCGGTCCTCCCCCGCAACGAGGACGTCAACGTCATGGTGCTCGCACAGTGCGCGGAGCGAGCGCAGTCCGCCGGCGGGATAGAGATCCTCTCCGTCATGATCACCGGTGACGCACTCACCGACGGCTATCTCCTCTCGCAGGCGCTACGCGAGACCGACCGAGGCCCGGCAGCCGTCGCCGCGCTGCACGCTCTCAACTGAGGCTGCAGCCCCTGGCGCATGGGCGACGAGACCCGCCTGTGCTAGGTTTTGAACATGTTCGAAACTGGCGGCGAGCCGCAGACCAAAAGCGAACGCACCCGGGCGAAGATCCGTGACGCCGCCATTGCTTCGTTCATAGAGCACGGATACGCCGACACGACGATGCGTGCCATCGCCGACGCCGCGGGCGTGTCCGTCAGCAACGCCTATTACTACTATCCCTCCAAGATGCATCTGGTGCAGGAGCTCTACGTCCGTGTGCAGCACGAGCATGCCGCGCTGGCCGAACCGCAGCTCAGCATGAAGACAGGACTCGTCGACAGATTGCGTGTCGTCTTCGACACCGGCCTGATCGCGGTCACACCGTATCAACGTGTCGCGCCAGGTTTCCTCGCGGCGATGATTCCTCCGGACTCTCCGCTCAATCCGCTGGCTGAGGAGTCCGGACCGGCACGGGAGATGACAGTAGAGTTGTTCCGCACAGCGGTCGAAGGTGCGCAACATCGTGTTCCTGATGACATCGCCGCGTTGCTGCCGAACGCGCTGTTCGTCGCCTACCTCGCGCTCGTACTGCGCTGGACGTACGACTCCTCGGCCGACGCGAATCAGACCAAGCGGATGCTGGACGCCGGTCTTCGCATGCTGGGCCTCGCGCTCCCGTTCGTCAAGGTTCCAGGCATCCATGCCGCGTCACGTCAACTGCTCACACTCGTCGCAGAGGTGCGGTCATGAGCGCGGCGTCGCAGAGCCCTCGAACTCGGGCCGAGCCGATGGCCTTCACTCGCGACGAATTCCGGCGTGGCGCGATGCGAGCGTGGGGGCTATTCCTGGTATTGCTACTTGCAGCCGAAGTCGTGGCCGTCATGGTCAGTGATCTCATCCAACTCATCCGAACCGGCGATTCACACCTGTCGAGCCTGGGCTACCTGCCGATCGTACTCGGGTTCACACTGGTGATCGGTGGTGCGATCTCAGGCCTGGCTTTGCTCATCGGCGTACCGATCGCGTTCCGTATCGCCACCGCACTGCGTCGCGAGGCGCGAATGGTGGTGCATCTCACTGGCTACGGACTGTATGGATTCGGGTTCGGAGCGGTCATCGGCGGAGCGTCTTACGCGGTGGCGTTCGCCGGCTCTGCTGTCTCGGTGCTGGCACCCGCGCTGTTCGCCGCTCTCATCGCCGGTGGTCTCAGCGCTGTAGCCGTGACTCTGGCGTGGTGGACGATCGTGCGCGAAGGGTTGCGAACAGACCGGGGCGTCCTTCGACCGGCTGGTCGTCGACGTATCAGAGTCGACCCGGACGCTGCAGCCGAGGACTCCCTCTGACGCGACTCAGCGCCGATCGTGCAGCGGCAGATCGATCGCGCCGGTCTCGCCGGCGTTGCGCGCGACGGGGATACGGGTGCCGAGCACCTGCGCCACGATGTCCTGGGCGATCTTGGGCGCGGTGAGACCGGCATCCGCGAGGATCTGATCACGAGAAGCGTGATCGATGAACTCGTCGGGCAGTCCGAGCTCATCGACTGCGGTGTCGATTCCGGCTTCGCGGAGCACCTGACGCACGCGAGTGCCGATGCCTCCGACACGGATGCCGTCCTCGAGCGTGATCACGAGGCGATGCGTACGCGCGAGATCGATGAGTGACCGCTGCACCGGGATCGCCCAGCGAGGGTCGATGACCGTCGCACCGATGCCCTGTGCACGCAGTCGAGCCGCGACATCCATCGCCATCGAGGCGAACGGACCGATCGCGACGATCAGCACGTCCTCGCTCTCGCCACGCGAGAGCACGTCGACTCCGTCATCCAGACGCTCGACGGCGGGAACCTCTGCCGCGACCTCGCCCTTCGGGAATCGGATCACCGTCGGCGCGTCGTCGACAGCCACAGCCTCGTCCAACGCCTCCCGGAGTCTCGCGCCGTCTCTGGGCGCCGCGATGCGGATGTGCGGCACGATCTGCAGCATCGCGAGGTCCCACATCCCGTGGTGGCTCGGCCCATCGGGGCCTGTGACCCCGGCACGGTCGAGGACGAAGGTCACTCCGGCCCTGTGCAGCGCGACGTCCATCAACACCTGGTCGAATGCGCGTCCCATGAATGTGGCGTAGAGGGCGACCACCGGATGCAGCCCGCCGAACGCAAGCCCTGCAGCGGACGCCACGGCGTGCTGCTCGGCGATCCCGACGTCGTACACGCGGTCCGGGAAGCGCTCAGCGAACGGGGCGAGGCCAGTGGGGCGGAGCATAGCGGCGGTCATCGCGATGACCTTCGGGTCGCGCTCCCCCACCCGGACCAGAGACTCTGAAAACACATCGGTCCAGCTCTGACCGCTGCTCGAAAGCGGCTCGCCCGTCGCCGGATCTATTCGGTTGACGGCATGGAACTGGTCGGCCTCGTCGTCGCGAGCCGGCTGATATCCGCGGCCTTTCTCGGTGATCGCGTGCACCAGTACGGGAGCGCCATAGGACTTGGCAAGCTCCAGTGTCTCGATGAGCGCCGGGATGTCGTGCCCGTCGACGGGACCGAGGTATTTGATGTCGAGATTGGAATACAGCGCTTCATTGTTCGTGAAGCGGGAGAGGAATCCGTGGGTTCCACCGCGGATACCGCGGAACATCGCGCGTCCGACCGGGCCGAACACGCGGAAGAAACGGTCGGACTTGCGGTGCAGATCCTTATACGCCCCTGCTGTGCGCACACGGTTGAGATAGCGAGACATTCCGCCGATGGTCGGGGCATAGGAGCGGCCGTTGTCGTTGACGACGATCACCAGGTTGCGGTCGTTGTCGTCGGTGATGTTGTTCAGTGCCTCCCACGTCATCCCGCCGGTGAGGGCGCCGTCGCCCACGACGGCGACCACGTGGCGGTCCGAGCGGCCGGTGGCCGTCAGTGCTCGTGAGACGCCGTCGGCCCAGCTCAGCGAGCTCGACGCGTGAGATGACTCGACCACGTCATGCGGGCTCTCGCTGCGCTGCGGGTAGCCTGCCAGGCCACCGCGCACGCGCAGGGCGGAGAAGTCCTGTCTGCCCGTGAGCAGCTTGTGGACGTAGGACTGATGCCCCGTGTCGAAGATGATCGGGTCATCGGGGGATTCGAAGACTCGGTGCAGCGCGATGGTGAGTTCCACGACGCCGAGGTTGGGACCGAGATGTCCGCCGGTGCGAGAGACGTTCTGGACGAGGAACTCTCTGGTCTCCGCCGCGAGTTCGACGAGTTGGTCCGGGGTGAGTTCGTCGAGATCTCGTGGTCCGCTGATGCGCTGCAGAATCGACATCCGCCCTCCTCCTGGTTCGGGGATCCGGGTTGGTGATCCACTCGGTCCCGCCCGTCGATTCTATCCTCGCTGTCCGAGAACTTACGGTTAACCCGGTTGCGTCGCGGCCTGTGTCCGGGTATGCAGAGGGGCCCGGGCGCTCTGCGCCCGGGCCCCTCTCACAGCGCTGGTCAGACCAGTGAGCGCAGCACGTACTGCAGGATTCCGCCGTTTCGGTAGTAGTCAGCCTCACCCGGTGTGTCGATACGAACCACCGCGTCGAACTCCACGACCTGCTTGCCCTCCGGCGAGTGCTCGCTCGGGGTGGCGGTGACCTTGACGGTCTTCGGCGTGGTGCCGTTGTTGAGCTCTTCCAGGCCCGCGATCGAGACGACCTCCGTGCCATCAAGACCCAGCGTCTCCCAGCTCTCACCCGCGGGGAACTGCAGCGGAACGACGCCCATCCCGATCAGGTTCGAGCGGTGGATGCGCTCGAAGCTCTCGGTGATGACTGCCTTGACGCCCAGCAGACTCGTACCCTTTGCTGCCCAGTCGCGCGAGGAGCCTGAGCCGTACTCCTTGCCTCCGAAGATCACCAGCGGGGTGCCGGCTTCCTGGTACTTCTGGCTGGCGTCGTAGATGAACGACTGCGGGGCGTCCGGCTGGGTGAAGTCGCGGGTGTATCCGCCCTCGACCTCTGCACCGTCGTTGACGGCTCGCACCAGCTGGTTCTTCAGGCGGATGTTCGCAAAGGTGCCACGGATCATGACCTCGTGGTTTCCGCGACGCGATCCGAAGGAGTTGAAGTCCTTCTGGCGCACGCCGTGCTCCTCGAGGTACTTCGCGGCCGGCGTGGCGGCCTTGATGTTGCCGGCCGGGCTGATGTGGTCGGTCGTGACCGAGTCACCGAGGGTGGCCAGCACGCGCGCACCGGTGATGTCGCTGACCGGTGTCAGTTCCATCGTCATGCCCTCGAAGTACGGAGGACGGCGCACGTAAGTGGACTGGTCGTCCCACTCGAAGATCGGACCGGTCGGCGTGGGCAGGCTCGTCCAGCGCTCATCACCATCGAAGACGGTGGCGTACTGCTTGATGAACTGCTCGCGCGAGATCGACGAGTCGATGATCTCCTGCACCTCATCCGGCGCGGGCCAGATGTCCTTAAGGAAGACGTCGTTGCCCTGCTCGTCCTTGCCGAGGGCGTCGGTCTCGAAGTCGAAGTGCATCGAGCCGGCGAGAGCGTAGGCGACCACCAGCGGCGGCGAGGCCAGGTAGTTCATCTTCACGTCGGGGCTGATGCGACCCTCGAAGTTGCGGTTGCCGGAGAGCACTGCGGTGACCGCGAGATCGTTCTCGTTGATCGCTGCGGAGACCTCTTCGATCAGCGGTCCGGAGTTGCCGATGCAGATCGTGCAGCCGTAGCCGACGGTGTAGAACCCGAGTCCTTCGAGATCCTTGTCGAGACCGGACTTCTCGTAGTAGTCGGTGACGACCTTCGAGCCGGGGCCGAGCGTGGTCTTGACCCAGGGCTTCTGCTTGAGGCCGCGCTCGCGCGCCTTGCGTGCGAGCAGGCCCGCGGCGATCATCACCGACGGGTTGGACGTGTTGGTGCAGGAGGTGATCGCAGCGAGCGTCACCGCACCGTGGTCGAGGATGTACTTCTCGCCGGTAGGCGTCGTCACCGGCACGGGCTTCGACGATCCGTTGACTCCGCTGGAGATGTGCACCGGACGCGTGTCGTGGTCCTCGTCACCGGGGCCGGCGCCGGGGTCGGATGCCGGGAAGGAATGCTTCGACTCGAGATCCACGAGTGAATCCGACGTGCTCGGCACGGCGTAGCTGACGATGTCCTTCTCGAACTGCGACTTCGACTCCGAGAGCAGAATGCGGTCCTGCGGACGCTTCGGGCCGGCGATAGACGGCACGACGGTGCCGAGATCGAGTTCGAGGTACTCGCTGAACACCGGCTCGCTGGCCGGGTCATGCCAGAGACGCTGCTCCTTCGCGTAGGTCTCGACGAGGGTCACAGCCTGCTCGTCGCGACCGGTGAGACGCAGGTACTCGGTGGTGACCTCGTCGATCGGGAAGATGGCAGCCGTCGAGCCGAACTCGGGGCTCATGTTTCCGATCGTCGCGCGGTTCGCGAGCGGCACTGATGCCACACCTTCACCGTAGAACTCGACGAACTTGCCGACCACACCGTGCTGGCGCAGCATCTCGGTGATCGTGAGCACGACATCCGTCGCCGTCACCGCGGCCGGGATCTGGCCAGTGAGCTTGAAGCCCACGACGCGCGGGATGAGCATCGAGACGGGCTGGCCGAGCATCGCGGCCTCCGCCTCGATGCCGCCGACGCCCCAGCCGAGCACCCCGAGGCCGTTGACCATCGTGGTGTGCGAGTCGGTTCCGACGCAGGTGTCGGGGTACGCCTGGAGCACGCCGCCGTTCGTGCGGTCGTAGATGACCTTCGCCAGGTGCTCGATGTTCACCTGGTGCACGATGCCGGTGCCGGGAGGAACGACCTTGAAGTCGTTGAACGCCGTCTGGCCCCAACGCAGGAACTGGTAGCGCTCACCGTTGCGCTCGTATTCGATCTCGACGTTGCGCTCGAGGGCGTTGTCCGTCCCGAACAGGTCGGCGATGACCGAGTGGTCGATGACCATCTCAGCCGGCGAGAGCGGGTTGATCTTGTTCGGGTCGCCGCCGAGGGCGGTGACGGCCTCGCGCATGGTCGCGAGGTCGACGATGCAGGGCACGCCGGTGAAGTCCTGCATCACCACGCGCGCCGGAGAGAACTGGATCTCCGTGCTGGGCTCAGCCGCAGCATCCCACGAGCCGAGCGCCTCGATCTGCGCCTTCGTCACGTTCGCACCGTCTTCGGTACGAAGAAGGTTCTCGAGGAGCACCTTCAGGCTGAACGGAAGCTTCTCGAAGCCGGGAACCGCGTCAACTCGGAAGATCTCATAGTCGGTACTGCCGACCGTCAGGGTGCTCTTGGCACCGAAGCTGTTCACCGTGGACACGAATCCGTCTCCTTCTTGTCTGATGGAAGCGACAGGCGTCTCCATCTTGCTCGCGTGCGGGTCCTCTCGGCTAGCAAGGCACACCTAACAGTGTGCGCCGTGAAAGCCGCCTGGCGAAAGCCCACAATTTATCTTGATGTCAAGATAAATCTATCACGAACGGGATGCTGTGGTCTGCGGTGACTCGCGGGGATAGAGCGCCCGGACCACGAGCCAGGTGACGGCGATCAACGGGGCGAACAGCGGCAACCCCATGATGAGCTTGAGTGTGCCCAGCGCCGTCACCTGGTCGGTCAGGTACAGAGGCAGTTGAACCGCCAGTCGTGCGAAGAACAGCACGGCCCATGCGATGCCGAGCAGACGGAACGCGCGGCGCTTGCGCTTGTCCTCGCGCCAGGCTGTGGCTTCTCCCATGAGAAATCCGACGGCGATGCCGATCAGCGACCATCCGACCAGAGCGGACACGAGGAAGACCGTGCCGTACACCGCGTTGGTGATGAGGCCCGGCACGAAGTTGTCGGCGCCTCGACCGGTCCACAGCGCGAGAGCTGCCGCTGCGCTGACGGCGATCAGCCCTCCCAACGCTGCCGACGGTGGGGACTTCTGCACCAGTCGTACGACCGTGAACACCGCTGCCAGACCGACTGAGACGCCCAGGGAGAGGATCAGCGGCTCGGGGCGGAACGTGTAGAGGACGACGAACGCGAGGCTCGGCAAGACGGACTCCAGGACACCGCGCCATCCGCCCATCGCCGACCAGACGACTTTCTGCGTACTGGCATCATCTTTCGGATCCAAGCCCGCTCGGCGTGCTGCTCCACCGAGCGCGGCGCCGAGCATGTCTGACGTGCTCGGCTCACGCTCCTCGTCGCGGTCCAGGTTCTCGCTGCTCACGCGGACCCAGGCGTGGCCGGCATCTTCAGAGGGATCAGGTCGCGCGGCGGCATGGGGGCTCCCCCGCGGACCACGACGATCGAGCGGAACAAGTCCTCGATCTTGGAGGCTGCATCCGGATCCGAAGCCGCAGCTCCGCCGATAACCCCGCGAAGGAACCATCGAGGGCCGTCGACGCCGACGAATCGTGCGAGGCGCAACTCCGACCCCTCGGTTGCGGGACTGGGTACTTCTGCGAGCAGTTCCTTGCCGAGCGGTCCTTCCCGCTCTTCGACGCGGCCACCCTGCTGTCGCACCTGATCGACCAGCTGCATCCGGGTCTCGTGCCAGAGGCCGAGCGTCCGCGGGGCAGCGAACGGCTGAACTTGGAGGGAGGAGTCCGCGTAGTCGAGTCCGACGGCGACGATGCGTTTGGTCTGCTCCTCGACCTCGAGTCGAAGGTTCAGTCCCTCACGCGGAAGGATCTTGATGCCACCGAGGTCGATGTAGGGGCGGATCGGGTTCGCCTCGGATTCATCGAACGGACCCTCGGTGGAGCGATTCGATGGAGCCGACTTCGAAGTCGGCTGGGTGATCTCTTCAGTCATCTGCTGTGTCCTGCCTGTTCGGCGCCCTGCGTCGGCGCCTGATATCCAGTGGATCCGAATCCGCCCGCACCGCGCACGCTCTCCGGAAGCTCGTCGACCGGGATGAAGATCGCACGCGTCACCGGCATGATGATCAGCTGGGCGATCCTGTCCCCGACCGCCACATCGTACGCGCTCGATGTGTCCGTGTTGAGCAGGCTCACCTTGATCTCCCCGCGGTAACCGGCATCCACAGTGCCTGGCGAGTTGACGATCGTGATGCCGTGCTTGGCGGCAAGGCCGCTGCGTGGCACGACGAATGCGGCGTATCCGTCCGGGAGCGCGATCCGGACGCCGGTGGGCACCAGGGCACGCTCCCCCGGCTCGAGGCGCAGCGCCTCGGCCGCCACCAGATCGGCGCCGGCGTCACCCGGGTGGGCGTAGTGCGGCAGCACAGACGCGATAATGGGGAGATCAACGGAATCGCTCACCCCACGAGGCTAATGCAGAACCCCACCCCTGACACGCTCGTTCGCTATCGCGAACGTCTTTCGCCGAGCCTGTGGCTTCTCGTGACCGCCGCCGTCGCCGGTCCCATGGTGGCGCTCACCTTCACGCCGCTGGGTTCGCTGCCCGCCCTCCTCACTGGCGCAGGAGCCGCGGTGCTGCTGATCGCGGCCCTCATCGCCGCGTCACCCGCCGTCCGGGTGACCGGCACCGTGCTGCGCGCCGGCAAGGCGCACATCGACGCGCGATGGCTCGGCACTGGTGTGGCCTTGGTCGGGGATGACGCACGTGAAGCGCGGGGTACGGCACTGCCTGCGCGTGGCTGGCACCTGATCCGGGGCGGGATCGACGGCGTGGTGGTCATGCAGAACACCGACCCGAACGATCCTGTGACCAGCTGGACCATCTCGACGCGCACTCCGGACCGTCTGCTCGCGGCGATCCGCGATGCGCAGATGGCGGCATCCGCGCACGCCTGACCCCGGAGAGCGGCTGATCATCGTCCACGCGGCGCCGCACCTCTGACCGAGAACCCCGGAAACGACAACGCGCCCCAAGCCATACGGCTGGGGCGCGTGAACGCGGTGCGTCTGCGGTCAGGCAGCGCACTCCTTGCAGATCGGACCTTCTGCGCCTTCGTGATCGAGCTGCGAGCGATGCTTCACGAGGAAGCAGCTCATGCAGGTGAACTCGTCCTGCTGCGCGGGCAGCACGACGACATCGAGTTCGAGGTCGGAGAGGTCGGCACCCGGGAGGTCGAAACTCGACGGGTTGTCGGAGTCCTCGTCGCCGGTCGTGCCAGACAGTTTGTCCGGCACACGCTCCTTGAGGGCTTCGATCGACTCGGAGTCGTCTTCGCTCTTTCGGGGGGCGTCGTAGTCGGTTGCCATGCGGTAGATCTCCACTTTCATGGTGCTAGTGGGCGGTGCGCCGTCGGGTACGCGGCGGGCATAGTTTGCACGACCTGGAAGCATTTAGCAAATGCCGCCACGTGCGACAGATCAAACTCACGGCACGCCCAGGGTATTCCCGGCTCTCGCGGTGTCTCCATGACACCATGATCGAACACCCATCAGAGGGGCATTCGCATGGAAAACGTCACTATCGTCGGCACCGAAGACGACCTGCTGATCCTCGCCACCGGTTCCGGCGAGAGATTCGCGCTCGCCATCGACGACGTCCTGCAGCGCGAGATCCGTCGCGCTCGTCGCCGCGACCAGGACGACGCACCGAAGGTCAGCGCGAGCCCTCGTGAGATCCAGGCTCACGTCCGGTCCGGGCTCTCCGCAGCCGAGGTCGCCGAGCTTCTCGGCATCGGCGTCGACGAGGTCGCCCGTTTCGAGGGACCAGTGCTCGCGGAGCGTGAGCACATCATCGGCCAGGCGCTCGCGGTACCGGTGCTCATCGGCAGCGAGGTCGAGCCCGATGCGCAGCCGACCTTCGGGGTCGCGATCCACGCCAAGCTCGCAGAACTTCAGGCGTCAGCCGAGCGCTGGGCGAGCTGGAAGGACGACTCCGGCTGGATCGTCAAGCTCGAGTTCGACGCCAACGACGTCTCGCACGACGCGCGCTGGTCGTTCGACCCCCGACGCAGCGCGCTGTCGCCGCTGAATGCGGATGCCACGCAGCTGTCACGCCAGGGTTCGCTGCCGGAGGGACTCATCCCCCGTCTGCGCGCCGTCGACAGCGACCGCACCGAATCTCCGTACAAGGACGACAGCCGCTTCGATTCCGGTGCGTTCGGACCGCGGCTGCTCCCCGCACCGGATGCCGAAGTCGACGAGCCGTCAGCGCCGGAGCGTTCCAACGCCGCCGCGCAGGCCGCCGCGATCAAGCGCGCGCCGGACGAGTCGGTCACCAACGCGGAGACCGCAGACCTGCTGGAAGCGCTTCGTCGCCGTCGTGGCCAGCGCGAGAGCGCGCCGCTGCTGGACAGCGAGTCGTCCCCGCAGTCGGAGCGGACGGATGAATCCGGCCCTATCGCGCTGTTCGAATCCCTCGAGCCGGAGTATGTGGAGCAGAAGCCTGCCCGCACCCCGGAGCCCGCCGCGCCGCAGGACTCGAACGCCGATGCATCCGGTCGTCGTCGCCGTCGCAACGCCATGCCGTCCTGGGACGAGATCGTCTTCGGCGCCCGCACCGACGACTGACCCCCGGCGAGCCGGCGGTCATCCTCAGACGGCGAACGCCCCGCGTCTGATGTACGGCACCTGGCGTTCCTCCGGTGAGATCGCTCCATGCTGGCCGATCATGCCGCGCGCCCGCTGATCGTCGGCGGTTCCGTCGTAGAACGCCTTGTTCCCTCGGGAGATCACGACCAGGTCGCCGATGCGGGACGCTGCATCCGGCGTCACCGATGCTCCGAACAGCCCGGTCGCGATGGCATCCGTCCCGCTGAGAACGTCGGCTTCGCCTTCACTAGCGACTCGCCATCGCTGAACGACGGCCTCCGCATCGACGTCCGGCTCAAGGTAGACGTGCAGCATCCGCGGCTCTCCCCCGATGTGCCGCACCCCTTCGAAGCGGGAGTCGCCCTCGTCGAGCACGACGTGTCTATGCGCGGGCACGTCGATCATTCCGTGATCAGCCGTCACAAGCACGCCCACTTGGCGCGGTGGAACCGAGGAGAGCGCGCCGTCGATCTCTTCGAGCGCCGCGACCCACTCGGCCGAGGCGACGCCGTGCTTGTGCCCTGCCTTGTCGACTTCGGGGAGATAGCAGTACACGAGCGAGCCGGGATTGTCGGCTGCGAGCTGGTACGCGACCGCCACGCGTTCTGACGGTGTCTTCGCCGCGACGAAGGTGGCACCGCGCAGAGTCGCCCTGGTGAAACCGCTGCGAGCGTACGCCGCGATGCCGACGGCGAACGCCGGATGGTCGGCCGCGACGGCCATCTCGAACACCGTCGGCGTCGGCTGCCAGACGAGCGGATCGATGCCGTCGCTCTCCCATCCGGAGAGCTGGTTCACCAGCCTGTCGCGCTCCCTGTCCAGCACCTGGTATCCGACCAGCCCATGAGAGCCGGGCTCCCGTCCGGTCAGGATGCTGGTGAGCGCGGCCGCGGTCGTCGTCGGGAACACCGAATGGGCGACGTCTTTCTTTCCCACCCCGGCAGTGAGGTGACGCGCATGCCCTGCATGTCCGCGCAGCTGGATCGCCCCGAGCCCGTCGATGATGACCAGGACGACGGAACGGGCAGGTCTGAGCTGCCCGTCAGCACCTTCCAGTGCTGCGAGCAAGTCGCTCGCCACCCCGGTCAGGCTCCGGGCAGCGGTCGGTGCTGACGGTAGAATCAGAGACATCCGAGCCAGTCTTTCACAGGCCCAGCATCGTCCCCAGGAAGTCCATGCCCCGCACTGAATCCGCCGAGCCCGTCGAGGAGCGCATCCAGGACATCGATCTGTCCACCGAGATGCAGGGATCATTCCTCGAGTACGCCTACTCGGTGATCTACTCCCGCGCGCTCCCGGATGCTCGAGACGGACTCAAGCCCGTACAACGTCGCATTCTGTATCAGATGGCAGAGATGGGGCTGCGGCCCGATCGTGGCCACGTCAAGAGCGCTCGCGTCGTCGGCGAGGTGATGGGAAAGCTGCACCCCCACGGCGACTCCGCCATCTACGACGCGCTCGTGCGCCTCTCCCAGGATTTCGCCCTTCGTGTTCCGCTCGTCGACGGGCACGGCAACTTCGGCTCGCTTGACGACGGCCCTGCCGCATCGCGGTACACCGAGGCCCGACTCGCACCGGCCTCGCTCGCGCTCACGGAGAACCTCGACGAGGACGTCGTCGATTTCGTCCCGAACTACGACGGACAGTTCCAGCAGCCCGCAGTGCTCCCCGCCGCGTTCCCGAATCTGCTCGTCAACGGTGCCAGCGGCATCGCCGTCGGCATGGCGACGAACATGGCGCCGCACAACCTCATCGAGGTCGTCGCCGCAGCCATTCATCTGCTGGAGAATCCGGAAGCGACGCTGGACGATCTGATGGAGTTCGTCCCTGGTCCCGATTTCCCCTCCGGCGGCATCATCATGGGGCTGGACGGGATCAAGGACGCGTATTCCAACGGCCGTGGCGCCTTCAAGGTGCGCGGCAAGGTCTCGGTCGAGTCGATCGGCCCCCGTCGCACCGGCATCATCGTCACAGAACTGCCGTACATGGTCGGCCCCGAGCGCCTGATCGAGAAGATCCGCGATGCCGTTCAGGCCAAGAAGCTGCAGGGCATCAGCGACGTCAACGACCTCACAGACCGCCAGCACGGTCTGCGAGTCGCGATCGGCATCAAGACCGGGTTCGATCCGAACGCCGTGCTCGAGCAGCTGTACCGGCTGACGCCGCTGGAAGACTCGTTCAACATCAACAACGTCGCCCTCGTCGAGGGGCAACCGCGCACGCTCGGGCTCAAGGAGATGCTCAGCGTCTACGTCGGGCACCGACTCGAGGTCATCACCCGCCGCAGCCGGTATCGGCTCGCCCGTCGGGAAGAGCGCCTTCATCTCGTCGAGGGTCTGCTCGTCGCGATCCTCGACATCGACGAGGTCATCCAGGTCATCCGCTCGTCAGACGACTCCGAGCAGGCACGAGCGCGGCTGCGGACGGTTTTCGATCTTTCCGAAGCACAGGCCGAGTACATCCTCGAACTTCGCCTGCGCAGACTGACGAGGTTCTCCCGCGTCGAGTTGGAGACCGAGCGCGACGCGTTGCAGGCCGAGATCGCCCAGCTTCGCGAGTTGCTGGGCAGCGAGGTGCTGCTGCGAGGCCAGGTCGCCAAAGAGCTGGATGCCGCGGCGGAGGCGTACGGCACTCCACGGCGCACACTGCTGATGAACGGCAAGCCGGCTGCCCCGCGCCGTGCGAAGCCCGGTGAGGCTGATCTGCAGATCGCGGACGCGCCGACGGTGCTCGCGCTGTCCACGACGGGACGAGCGGTTCGCGTCGACCTCGCCGAAGGTCAGGAGTTGAGTCGTCCGGCGCGCCGCAGCAAGCATGACGCGATCCTCTCGACGACGACCACCACCGTGCGTGGCGAGGCCGGTGCCATCACCACCACAGGACGTCTGCTGCGCTTCTCCCCCGTCGACCTCCCGTCGGTGCCCGGCACGTCGGTGCAGCTCGCCGCCGGCACACCGCTGCGAGACTACCTGGGCATCACATCACGCTCGGAGAAGGTGCTTGCACTGGTCGACCTGGCCTCCGATGTGCCCGTCGCGTTGGGTACCGCGCAGGGAACGGTCAAACGCATCGTGCCGTCCAGCCTGCCGCTGCGTCCGGAGATCGAGGTCATCGGCCTCAAGCCGGGAGACAGTGTGGTCGGCGCAGCGACGGCTGCAGACGACTCCGAGTTGGTCTTCATCACCACCGACGCGCAGTTGCTCCACTTCGCCGCATCAGCCGTTCGTCCTCAGGGAGCGGCGGCCGGGGGAATGGCAGGCATCAAGCTCGGCTCCGGCGCCGCGGTGCTCTTCTTCGGCGCAGCTCCTGCGACCGATGACGTGACAGTCGCCACGGTGTCGGGTGCCGAAGGCGTGATCCCTGGCACGGACGCCGGACGCGCCAAGGTCTCCGCCTTCGCCGAGTTCCCCGCGAAGGGTCGCGGGACCGGCGGCGTCCGCGCGCACTCGTTCCTCCGGGGCGAGGATCGCCTCACCGTCGCGTGGGCCGGTGCTGCGCCTGCCTACGCGGTGGGTGCAGACGGCGCGGTTCGCAAGCTCCCTGAGACTCCGGCCAAGCGCGACGCCTCCGGCCAGCTCATCGACGGCGTGATCGGCTCGATCGGTCGCCCCGTCATCTGAGATCGAGTGCACGCCCGGCCGACAGGCCGGCGTCAGTCGTTCTCGACGGCATCCGTCCCGAGCTCACCGAGGCCGTCCTCGACGATTCGCGCCACCGTCTCGGCGTACGCGCCTTCCGGGTCGAGATCCGGATCGAAGACCGTGACCGAAGCGCCCCAGGCGCGGGGAGCAAGTCCGCGAAGGAGGGCGATCAGTTCGTCCGGCGCGAGTCCCCCGGGATCCGGGCTGTCGACGGCGGGCATGTGCTCCGGATCGAGTACGTCCACGTCGACCTGAAGCCAGAATCCACGCTCCAGACCTGGCGCGGCCATGATCTGCGCCGCAGCGCGCGCACCTCCGTGCAGGATCACCCGAGCGGCCGGGATCGTCAGACCGATCAGACCCGCCACCTCGGAGACGTGCTCATCCTCGCGCCGGGCGCCGACGTGCGCCGTCGCCTCCGCCTCGAAGTAGGGGCCCAGCCCGTCGATATCGGCGAGCTCCGGAAGGTGATGCCCGATGGCGGCCGCGAGGTCCTCTCCGGCCAGGCTCCCGTATTCGTCACTGTTGCCCGGATGACGGAAGTCGGTGTGTCCGTCGACATGAACGAGTCCTCCGCCGCTTGACACCCTGGATGCCATACCGGCGGCGATGAGCAGGCTGCAGTCGCCGCCCAGCACGAGCGGCGCCAAGCCTGCGGTGCGCGCCTCGACGATGCGACGTGCGAGCAGGCGTGCGTGGTAGATGATCGCGCCCTGATTGCGCACGGTTCCGGCCACGCGATGGCCACCATCATCCACATAGCGGCCGGGCAGCACAACGCCCCAGTCGATGGCGCCTCGACCGAGCAGCGCCTCATGCAGACCTGCCTCACGCAGCGCCTCCGGTGCTTTGGCCGTGCCCGGCACCGCACCAGGCTGCGGAGGCCTGAGGCCGAGATTCGACGGAGCAGAGATCAATGCGATCACGGTGACTGCCAGCCCCGTGTCGCCATCCGCTCGCGCTTCAGCCTCACGCGTCGATCGACTCCCGGGAGAGCTGGTCGGACGAGTCGATGATGAACTCACGACGAGGCGCAACCTCGTTGCCCATCAGCAGCTCGAACACCCGGCCTGCGGCCTCGGCGTCCTCCATGCGCACGCGGCGCAGCAGGCGCCCACCACGGTCCATCGTCGTGTTCGCCAGCTGATCGGCGTCCATCTCGCCGAGGCCCTTGTAACGCTGGATCGGCTCGTGCCAGCGCTTGTTCCCCTTGCGCAGCTTCGCCAACAGCGCGTGCAGCTCCTGCTCGGTGTAGGTGTAGATCGTCTCGTTGGGTTTCGAGCCGGGGTTCATCACGATCACCCGGTGCAGCGGTGGCACTGCAGCGAACACCCGCCCTTCCTCGATCAGCGGACGCATGTAGCGGAAGAACAGCGTGAGAAGCAGCGTGCGGATGTGCGCGCCGTCCACATCGGCGTCGCTCATCAGGATGATCTTTCCGTACCGCGCTGCGTCGATGTCGAACGTGCGGCCCGAACCGGCTCCGATGACCTGGATGATCGAAGCGCACTCGGCGTTCGACAACATGTCGCCGATGGACGCTCGCTGCACATTGAGGATCTTGCCGCGGATCGGGAGCAGCGCCTGTATCTCGCTGTCGCGGGCTCGACGCGCCGTCCCCAGCGCCGAGTCGCCCTCGACGATGAAAAGTTCACTGCGCGAGACGTCGTTCGAGCGGCAGTCGACGAGCTTGGCAGGAAGCGACGAGGACTCCAACGCGTTCTTGCGTCGCTGCGTCTCCTTGTGGGCCCGCGCCGACACGCGCGCCTTCATCTCGGCGACGACCTTGTCCAGGAGTTGGCTGGCCTGGTTCTTGTCGTCACGCTTGGTCGAGGTGAAACGCGCACTGAGTTCCTTGCGGAGCACCTGTGCAACGACCTGGCGAACGGCTGGCGTGCCGAGCACTTCCTTGGTCTGGCCCTCGAACTGCGGTTCCGGCACCTCGACGGTGAGCACGGCGGTGAGACCGGCGAGCACATCGTCCTTCTCGACCTTGTCGTTACCCACCTTGAGTCGACGGGCGTTCTGCTCGACCTGCGCGCGCAGCACCTTGAGAAGTTCCTGCTCGAATCCCTGCTGGTGCGTACCGCCCTTCGGCGTCGCGATGATGTTCACGAACGATCGCGTGACCGTCTCATAGCCGGTGCCCCACCGCATCGCGATGTCGACGCGGCATTCGCGTTCGACCTCCTGCGAGGACATGTGGCCGTTCGCCTGCAGAACGGGGACCGTCTCCTTGAAGGTTCCCATGCCCTGAATGCGCCAGGTGTCGGTGATCGGCGCGTCCACGGCCAGATAGTCGACGAACTCCGCGATCCCACCGTCATAGCGGTACGAGGTCTCTGAGCTCTCCTCACCACGCTCGTCACGAACGACGATCTCGAGACCGGGCACAAGGAACGCCGTCTGCCGCGCTCTGGTCTCGAGCTCGGCGAGCTGGAACGCGGCATCCTTCGTGAAGATCTGACGATCAGCCCAATACCGCACACGTGTTCCGGTCACTCCACGTGGAGCCTTGCCGGCGATCCTGAGCTCACTGCTCTTCTCGAACGGAGAGAACGGCGCATCGGGGCGCTTCTCGCCCGAGTCCTTGAAGTTGCCCGGTTCGCCCCGGTGAAATGACATCGCGTAGGTCTTGCCACCACGGTCGACTTCGACGTCGAGGCGTTCTGAGAGCGCGTTCACCACGGAAGCGCCGACGCCGTGCAGCCCACCGGATGCCGCATACGAACCGCCGCCGAACTTTCCGCCGGCGTGAAGCTTGGTGTAGACGACCTCGACACCGGTGAGGCCGGTGCGCGGCTCGATGTCGACGGGGATGCCGCGGCCACGGTCGTGCACCTCCACGCTGCCGTCCGCGTGCAGGATGACATCGATACGGGTGCCGTGGCCTCCGACGGCTTCATCGACCGAGTTGTCGATGATCTCCCAGAGGCAGTGCATGAGGCCCGGCGAGCCATTCGACCCGATGTACATGCCCGGGCGCTTGCGAACCGCTTCAAGGCCTTCGAGAACCTGAAGATGATGGGCGGAATACTCAGCGGTCACAATCCTCAATCCTATTCGCGTGGACGATCGAAGCCCTGCAGACACTCCCCTGGTGACGCACTCGGGCGCGGTCGGGTACGCGCTGAGCGAAACACGCCGTCCATCGGGCATGACTATCAGCCAGCCGTGGTTGTATTGAGCACATTCCCACTGGAGATGCCGATACCCGAGGAGGCACCGAGATGAACGCTACAACCGAACGTGAGACCTCCACCGTCGAGTACCGTCTGACCGCGATGGATCGCTGCGACTCATGCGGCGCGCAGGCCTACATCGCCGCCGAGGTCAACGGCTCCGAACTGCTCTTCTGCGCCCACCACGGTCGCAAGTACGAAGAGAAGCTCCGCGACGTGGCCACGTCCTGGCACGATGAGACCGCGCGTCTCGTCGACGCCGTCTGACAAACTCGCCGTCTGACTGACTCTTCAGTCCTCGATCACCCGTCGCACCGTCCCGGTGAGGCGGGTGATGATCTCTTCCCCGACGGTCCCGATCCGTTCGCCGAGAGACGTCGCATCCGATTCGCCCTGATCCCCTGGCCCGAACACGGTCGTCGTGTCGCCGACCCGTGCTCCTGGCCAGCCGAGCACCAGGGTGCGCGTCTGGTCGATCCGTATGATCTCGCGCGTGCCTCCTGGCGTCCCGATACTCGCACCGGCGAGGATCGACGGTAGACCGTGGAACGCACCGACTCCGATCATGACGTCACCACCGCGGTCCTCGATCACTCGTGCACGCAGCGATGCGATCGGCGCCACGCCCGGAATCTCCGGACCGTCAGCCGAGCGGATTCCATAGCAGAACGCGCCGATCCGGCAGACCGTACCGCGCAGCTCTGGACGCCACCACGACGCCGCCGAGGCGGTCAGGTGCAGCGACGCAGGAGCGCCGCCCATGGCGCGCACGACGTCGACGGCCTCGTGGAATGCTCTGGCGGACTCGTCATCCTCGGCGTCGCTCGCTTCGGCGAGGTGACTCCACACGCCGACGATTTCGATGGCGCCCGCGCGCTGAGCGGTCATCGCACCGGCGACCACCCTGGACCAGTCCTCAGGGCGGATGCCGTTGCGGTGAAGCCCGGTGTCGATCTTCAGATGCACCCGCGCCGTGAGTCCGAGTCGCCTCGACACGTCGATGACGCGGCTCAGGTAGTCCGCGTCCCCGATTCCCAATTCGATCCTCGCGTGCAGAGCGTGTTCGATCTCTTCGTCGCTCGAACTCGCCCAGGCGAACACGGTGGCCTGCTCCGCCCGCTCGCGGATGCGCAACGCCGTGTGAACGTCGTAGCCACCGAACATCTCGACGGGTCGTGCTGCATCGATCGCGGCGGAGACAGCCCATTCCACACCGTGGCCGTACGCGTCGTCCTTCATGGCCAGCATCAGCCGCGCTGGACCGATCCGTTCCTGTACCGCAGCGAGGTTCTGCAGAAAGCGACCTCGCGAGATCTCCAGTGTGGGAGTCATCAGGGAGTCCATTCGCGCACCGCCTTGGAACCTGCGACCGTGAGGAGTTCAGCGACGCCGAGCTCGGTGATCGCAGCCCAATGCGCCAATGCGTCGCGAGCGACGCCGGTGCCGCCGAAATAAACGACTTCCGCGCCCTCAGGGACGTCCGCCAAGGGATCTTGGAGGTCGACGACACAGACGTCCATCGCCACACGTCCCACGATCGGCCGCAACATGCCGTCGATCTCGACACGGGCCGCGTTGCCGAGTGCGCGGACGATTCCCTGCGCGTAGCCGCCGGTGACCAGGGCGACGGTCGTGTCGCTTGCGGCTCGATGCAGGTACCCGTACGAGACGGCCTCACCTGCCCGCAGCGGCTTTGTCGAGATGACTCGCCCGGTCAGCCGCATCGCGGGCGCAGTGCGGGCACCGGGCAGACCGTAGAGGATGCTGGTGTCGATGTCCGCATCGCCGACCGTGATGGCGCGAACCCCCTGGGCTCGCACGATGTCGGCGGTCGCCTCGTCGTCCACGAGAACCGTGTGCACCCCGGCATCCCGCACGAGGGCGGCGACCTCGATCACCCCGTGTCCGAGGGCATCCCCGCGCAGGTCGGCCAGTTCTCCGCCGGAGGCGACGGCCGCTGCCGCGCCTTCACGCAACGCTCCCGCTGAGACGAGTGCGCGCGGAAGGCTCTGGGTCGGCGTCACCGCCTGCTGGCCTCGATCACCGGACGGTGCCTCGCTCGGCTGCCGGTGCGGATGCCGGTGGCGCTCACCCGGGTTTCATAGAGCCCCGGCGTCCAGTTGCCTTCGATGAGCATCGGACCGTCAGGGCCGACAGCGACGTCCCACCCGATGTACGGAACGGTCGGCACCTCCTTGGCCGCGCGCGCGACGAGGTCGACGACGCGATCCCACATCGGTACCTCGAAGTCGACGATCGATTTGCCCGAATCCGGGTGCGTCTCATAACGAGACTTGTGCTTGCCGGTGTGGCCGGGCCCGAAGGACCTGCCGTTCTCGTCGATCATCGTGAAGAAGCCGCCCCAGGTGAACTGGTCGCTCACTGCGCCTCGGCCGAACTTCTGCGCTGCCATCAGCACGTGCACCTTCGACCCATCGAAGAATGTTGCGACGCGTGTCGTGTTCACCGTGCCCTCGCAGTACTCCGCGAGGTACGGATGCTGGACGATACGCTGTTCGATGAGCCGCTGGCCCTTGTCGCGCAGTTCGTCGCGGAACGCGTTCCAGTCCGCGACCTCGGACGCCTCGTATCGGAAGACGCCCTTGCCCTCGCGGCCGACAGGCGTCTTCGCGATGAACACCGGGTTCTTCTCCGCAAAATCGCGCAGACCATCGGCATCCACCTCGTCGAGGTCGAGCCATTCACGGCCGAGGTACTCGCCGAACAGACGATTGAACGTGATCTTGTTCTCGAACTGCAGCGCATCCGTGCGGTCGTTGACCGCTTGCGCGAGATGATGCTGGATCAGCGAGGTCATGAACGTCTTGCGCTCGCTCTTGGTGAGCAGGGCGAAGTCAGCCTCGTAGTAGTCGATGTACGCCGTGTCGTGCAGCGCCGCCCAGATGAGCATGTCGACGAAGACCTTCGGCGCCCACTTGCCCTGCTCCTTGGCGATCTGGGTCGCGAACGCCCACACTCGTCGAGGATCGAACGATGTGAGGCGTCTCAGGAAGTACTTCAGGCGCGCAGTGAGTGCGACGTCTCGAGACAAGAGGAAGACCTTTCGGCGGGAGCATGTCAGAACGTCTCATGCTACTCGCTCCACCTGCCCGGGCACGTTGACAGCCGCGTGTTAGCCTGGGTCGGTGGATCAGAAGCGGTTGCGTGTCCGGTATCTTTTCGACCGGGCTCGGCGGCTCAATCCGACGCAGCTGATCGAACTGGCCCATCAGGTGAAGAAGGTGTCGAAGGCACCTCTCCCCGTCATCATCGCCGACATGCTCTGGTGCTCCGTGCGCTATGAGATGGGCTTCCGCGACTACGTCGTGTGGGACATTCGCATCCTGAAAGCACGCGAGCGGGCGACCTGGATGACGCACCCGAAGGCATTCCGCCTGAACCGCACCCTCAACGGCCCGGATTCCAAGATCATCCTCGGCGACAAGATGCGGTTCCTCACCGACTTCGCCGATCTGACCGGGCGTGAGTGGATCGATGCGAAGACGGCATCCGACGACGAGCTGCGCGCGTTCATCGAGCGGCACCCCCGCGTCATCGCGAAGCCCGCCGCAGGTGAGGGCGGCGCCGGCATCGGCATCTACGACACCGCAGACGTCACCGACGTGCACGCCTGGCGTGCGCTGCTCATCGAGCGCGATCAGACGCTGCTCGAGGAAGTGCTGACACAGCACGATGACCTGAACGCCCTGTATCCCGACAGCGTGAACACGGTGCGGATGATCACCTACCGCGATCCGGCAGGCGAACTGCACGTGATCGCCTCGGTGCTGCGCATCGGCAACGGCGCGGTGATCGACAATTTCGCCTCCGGTGGAATGTTCACCATGCTCGATGACGACGGCGTCGCCCTGTACCCGGGCGTCGACAAGCAGTCGAACATCTACCACCGGCATCCCGCCACCGGCACGACCATCAAGGGGCTGCAGGTGCCGTACTACCCGCAGGTGGTGGCGATGATCGCCGACGCCGCGAAGCGCCTCCCCACGGTGCCGTATGTCGGATGGGACATCGCGATCACGCCATCCGGACCCGCGCTCATCGAGGCGAACCACAACTCGAGTGTCTTCCAGATGAAGCCGTCGGCGTCAGGAGTTCGCACAGGGCTGCTCTACCGCTACCGCGACGCGATCGGCGCGGACGTGGTCGACAACAAGCGCTGAGACCGTCCAGCCTCAGACTGTGTCAGCCGCGACGGCGCCGCACAGCGTCCATGGCGACTGTGAGCTCCGGCGCCCGGAACACGGCGAGCAGTCCGATGTAGACCAGCACGCTCGTCGCACCGATGAGCGCCGCTCCGAGCGCTCCCGAGAGCATTCCCTGCAGCATCCACCCGTCTGCACCACCGGCGAGCAGGAACACCCCCCACCCAGCCGCCCCAGCCGGGATGGCCATGAGCACGAAGCGGGTCAGTGCCCACCATGTCGGCCCCAGGCCCAGAGGTCCGATCTTGCGGCGCAACAGAATCGTCGCGATGACCGTCTGCACGATCCCTGACAGAGACTGCACGAGTGCGACAGCGGCGGCCAGCCGCTCCACGGGTACGTTCGCCGCGACGACGAGCGTCAACGCGAGCACCAGCGAACCTTGGACGATCGTGAAGATGAACGGAGTGCGTGCGTCGCCGTAGGCATAGAACGTCCGCTGGATGACGAACAGAACTCCCATGGGGACGAGACTCACCAGGTAGGCGACGAGTACGGGCGCCATCGAGCTCGCGTCTTCCGCAGTGTTACTGAAGACGCGCGACGCCGGCACGGCCGCCGCGGACACCGCCGCTGCCGCTATGACGGTGAAGAGGCCGAGAACCCTGATCGATTGCCCGACGTCGGCTCGCAGTTCACTGTGCCGATCGGCCGCAGAGTGCTCGCTGATGCGAGTGAAGTAAGGCGTCCCGATCGCGAGGATGATCATCGAGTACGGCAACATGTAGACCAGCCAGGCATACTGGGACGCCGCTGTGGACGCGTGCTCGCCGGAAGCCGTCGTGATCGTCAGCGACTGCACGATGCCGACGGCCTGACCGATCAACGTCGTGAGCAACGTCCATGTCGCAAGCTTTCCCATGTGGCTCAGCCCCATGCCTCGCCAGTGGAAGTCGAGCCGCAACGGAATCCCGGCACGCCGCCAGAACAGCATGAGAACGACTGTCTGCGCGATCACACCGAGTGTCGCTGTACCCGCGAGCACCACGACCATCGAGTCATCCCACCCCTCAAGGGCGCTGCGATTCTGTCCGAACAGCACGATGAACATCAAGAAGCCCGCGATGGAGACGAAGTTGTTGACGATGGGTGCCCAGGCATAGGGCGCGAACATCTTACGGGCGTTGAGAATCTCGCCGAGCAGGGCGAACATACCGTAGAAGAACAGCTGCGGAATGCACCAATACGCGAACTGCGTCGCAAGGGCGAACTGCTGCGCCGAGTCGAAGTTCGAGTACAGGTCGATCAGCAGGGGTGCGCACAGCGTCGCCACAACCGTGACAGAGCCCATGATCAGCGCGCCGAGAGTCAGCAGCTTGGCGAGGAACGCGTGTCCGCTGTCCTTCTGGGTGGCGGCGCGCACCACCTGAGGCACGATCACCCCCGTGAGCACTCCGGCTGAGATCACCTGGTAGATGCTGTTCGGCAGCGCGTTGGCGACAGCGAACGCGTCCGGTGCTCGACCGACCGAGTTGATCGCGATGACGAGCACGACGGTGCGAAGTAACCCGGTGAGGCGCGACGTCAGCGTGCCTGCTGCGATCATGGCGCTGGCGCGACCGAGTCCCATGCGTGGTGTTCCCCTCAGCGCCCGTCGTCAGTGATCACATCGCGACGTCGGACGGTGCGATCTCAGACGGTGCGGATGATTCCCATCGGCGTGGACTCGCGTCCCTGACCGAGCGGGTTGTCCTTCAGGATACGCACCAGACGCTGTTCGCCAGCCTTGTCGAGCGTCGAACCCAGGATGTTCCCACCGAGGTCGTTGATGTCTACAACCGCGACGTCTGCCTTGCCGCTGACGAGCGTCTTGAGATGCGTCGCCACCTGGCGCGGGTTCTTCGGGCCGAGCACGACAGCCTCGTTGTATGGAGGAATCGTGTGCGAGGTCGGTCCGTCGATCGCGCGAGCCTTGTCTCCGGCGATGCGGTAGAAGTCACCCTTGCGCCCGAAGGCCTTGGTCACAGCCGCGACGGCCGCCGCGAACAGGATGCGCGGCGTACCGCACTCCCGAAGCGCCATCTCCATCGTCTCTGGCATGCCGAGGCCGATGCCGTACGGCGTGCGGGTGACGTACTTCGACAGGAACAGTGCGAGCTTGCGCGGCTGGATCTCATCGAGGCGGTACGAGCGACCCTGAGTGATCGCGACGATCTTCTCGGTCACGAACAGCAGGTCCCCCGGTTGCACGGCGTCCTTCGCGTACTCGGTGACGATCTGGTCGATGTCGTCCTCGGGCATGACGACGCGCGTGCGCAGCGGGATTCGAGCGTAACTCTTGCCGTCGACGTTCGTCTCGAGCGCCTTGCCCTCGTTCGCCTGGGTCATTCGAGGTAATCCCGCAGCGACTGCGAGCGGCTCGGGTGGCGCAGCTTGGCCATCGTCTTCGACTCGATCTGACGGATGCGCTCGCGCGTGACGCCGAACGTGTCGCCGATCTGGTCGAGGGTCTTGGGCTGACCGTCGCCGAGACCGAAGCGCATGCGGATCACACCGGCCTCGCGCTCGGAGAGCGAGTCGAGCAACTGCTCGAGCTGGCGCTGCAGCATCGTGAAGCCCACCGCGTCGGCAGGAACGACCGCCTCGGTGTCCTCGATGAGGTCACCGAACTCGCTGTCACCGTCCTCGCCGAGAGGCGTGTGCAGCGAGATGGGCTCGCGGCCGTACTTCTGCACCTCGACGACCTTCTCCGGCGTCATGTCGAGCTCGCGGCTGAGCTCTTCCGGAGTGGGTTCGCGACCGAGATCCTGCAGCATCTGGCGCTGCACGCGGGCGAGCTTGTTGATGACCTCGACCATGTGCACCGGGATGCGGATCGTGCGGGCCTGGTCGGCCATGGCTCGGGTGATCGCCTGACGGATCCACCAGGTGGCGTACGTGGAGAACTTGAAGCCCTTGGTGTAGTCGAACTTCTCGACCGCGCGGATGAGACCGAGGTTGCCCTCCTGGATGAGATCCAGGAACTGCATGCCACGACCCGTGTAGCGCTTGGCGAGTGAGACGACCAGCCGCAGGTTCGCGCCGAGCAGGTGGCTCTTCGCGCGGTGACCGTCACGGGCCACCCACTGCAGGTCGAGACCGAGCTGGCTGGTCTTCTCTGCAGCCGTCATGTTCGACAGCTTCTCCTCGGCGAACAGGCCGGCTTCGATGCGCATCGCGAGCTCGACCTCTTCGGCCGCGTTCAGCAGAGCGACCTTTCCGATCTGCTTCAGGTAATCCTTGACAGGGTCGGCGGTGGCACCGGTGATCTGGGTCGAGTAGACCGGGACATCGTCTTCGTCCTTGGACGTCAGGACGATCGCGCCCGTCGGGAGCGGCTCCGTGAAAGCAGGCTTCTTGTCGTCGTCCTCAGCATCGTCGGCGACGGCCTCCCCATCGGGAGCGTCCTCTTCGACGACGTCGTCGGCCTTCTTGCGCCGCACTGGCGCCTTCTTGGCGGCCGGGGCCTTCTTGGCGGCGGGAGCCTTCTTGGCTGCCGGCTTCTTTGCGGCAGCGGTCGTTTCCGGCTCGACGTCGTCGGTCGAGGCAGCCTCGGCTGCGGTCTTCGTCGTCCGGGAGTTCTTGGTCGCGGCAGGAGTCACGTTTCGCCTTTCACGGGGCAGCGCGCCCGCCCCGGGACATTTCGGACACTAGTAAGACCCTTGTCAAGTCAGCAGCCTTGCGGCCGACGATTGACAACGGGTCGGATTACCAGTATCGCACACGATTGGGGATGCGAGCGCATCGCGCGACGCTGACCACGATCCGCCTCGTGCCTTCCGGCCGAAGGCCGTCCTCAGGCTCGCGGACGTTTGTCCTCGTCGCCTGGCGGACGAGTGGCGAGATAGCGCTCGAGCTCTGCCGCGAGCTCGTCGGCGCTGGGCAGGTCGCGTTCGTCGAAGCCGCCTTCGTCGAAGCGATCCAGGTCTTCAGGATCGCGACCGGCCATGTACGCGTCGTATCGGTTCTCGAGCGTCTGCACCATCTGACGGAGCTCATCGTTGCCGGCGACCTGCTCATTCACCTTCGCGAGGTAGTCTTCGCGGCTCTCCCGCAGATCATCGAGAGCGAGCACGATGCCCGTCGACCCCATCACCCGGTCGGCGGCGGCGATCACCGCATCCGGATACTCGGTCTCGGCGAGGTAATGGGGCACGAGCAGCACGAACCCGACGATCCGGTCACCACGTTCGGCGAAGCGGTACTCGAGCAGGTGGCCGGCCGTCGCAGGAACCTGCGTGCGAGGGCGCCAGACGGAGAGGCTCGCTGTGATCTCTTTGCGATTGCCGCTGACCGTCGTGCTTATCGGTCGTGTATGCGGCACCGGCATCGCGATCGAGTGGACCCAGCTCACGCCCGACACCGCGAATTCCTCGGCCAGGGCGAGAACCTTCTCACTGAACGCATTCCATGCGAAGTCGGGCTCGTACCCTGCGAGCAGAAGGAACTGCTGGCCGAGGGTGTCGTGCGCAAGCGACAGCTCGAGACGGGCCGGCCTGAACTCTGTGAGATGGTCCTGCTCGAACACGACGATCGGTCGACGAGCCCGGTAGTCGAGGAGCAGATCGTTGTCGAACACGATGACGGGCTGCGGATCGGACACGTCTCGAAGGTGATCGATCAGGCCGGACACGGCGTTTCCGGCATCCGTGAATCCAGTGAGGAGGATCACGAGAGGCAGCCCTTGCGGGATGGCGGGGGCGTTGGCGACGCGTTCGTACAGCTCTCCGGAGACGGGCATGCTTCCATGCTACGAGCAGCCGATGCCGGCGGGGGCGGCCGCGTCATGCTCACAGCGAACAGAACTGAGGAGCGACGGTCGTGACGAGCCTAGGATGGAAGCATGACGCTTCCTGCGCTCTCGCACACCGCCAGCCGATTCCCCGGGAGCGCTGCCGACGCAGCAGTGCTCGTAGTCCCCGACACCGAGGCGTTCCCCGAGGCACTGGAGGACTATCCAGGGCTCGCCGAGGTCCTCGCGGGCATCGGATTCACCGGTTCCGCCTCTGCTTTCGCTCGCGTTCACCTCCCCGCTTTCACCCCGCTGCCGCTCGCCGTGGTCGGCGCCGGAAGCAAGCCGGATGAGGCAGCGGTGCGCGATGCGGCCGGCGCTGCGATGCGCACCATGACCGGGTTCGAACGCATCGCGATCGGACTCGCAGGCGACCTCGACCAGTTCGCGTCGGCGGCGGCCGAAGGCGCCGTCTTCGGCGGATACCGCTTCGAGGGGTATCGCGCCAAGCCCGGCAAGTCGCGTGCGAACGAAGTGACCGTGCACAGCGAGGCGCTGTCGGAGGACGATGTCTCGCGCGCCCGAATCCTCGGCGACGCTCTCGCTCTTGTGAAGGATCTCGTGTCCGTCCCCGCGGAGTGGCAGAGCCCGGCTGAACTCGCGCAGAGCGCGGTCGACGCCGTCGCCGATCTCGACGTCACCGCCGAGGTGCTCGACGAGACCGCCCTCGCAGAACAGGGCTTCGGCGGTGTGCTCGGCGTCGCTCAGGGCTCTGACCGGCCACCTCGCGTCGTCCGCCTCGACTACGCTCCGGCCGACGCCAACGGTCACATCGCCTTCGTCGGCAAGGGCATCACCTTCGACACCGGCGGCCTCTCGCTGAAGCCCGCCGCGAGCATGGTCGGAATGAAGTTCGACATGGCCGGATCTGCCACAGTGCTCGCCGCGCTGCGCGCGATCGCGTCGCTGAAGCTGCCTGTGCGCGTCACGGCGTGGATGTGCATCACCGACAACATGCCGTCAGGCAAGGCGACGCGCCCGGGAGATGTTCTTCGGATGCTGGATGGCACGACGGTCGAAGTGCTGAACACGGACGCCGAAGGACGCCTCGTGCTCGCCGACGGTCTGGTCGCCGCGAGCCGCGAACACCCTGACGTGATCTTCGACGTCGCCACCCTCACCGGAGCTGTGCTCGTCGCTCTCGGTCACCGCCACACCGGCGTGATGGGCGACGATGAAGCCGTAGCCGAATATCTGACCGTGTCAGAGCAGGTGGGAGAGCTCGCCTGGCCGCTGCCGCTGCCGGAGTACATGCAGGATTCGTTGGACTCCCCCATCGCTGACATGGTCAACGCCAACATGGGTGACCGCGCCGGCGGCACGATGTTCGCCGGACTCTTCCTGCAGCGTTTCATCGGGCGCACGAGCGACGCAGAAGACGCACCCCGCATCCCCTGGGTGCACCTGGATGTCGCCGGCTCGGCCGAGCACGGCAGCTCACCGTACGGATTCACAGACAAGGGCCCGACGGGCGCGACGGTACGTTCGCTCGTCGCGTTCGCCGAAGCTCGCTCACAGGAGGCATGATGACCACGCACACGTTCGACATCGTCGTACTCGGTGGCGGCAGCGGCGGCTATGCCGCGGCGCTCCGCGCGGCTGAACTGGGAAAGACGGTCGCGCTGGTCGAGAAGGACAAGGTGGGTGGAACATGCCTGCACCGCGGCTGCATCCCGACCAAGGCGCTGCTGCATGCCGCCGAAGTCGCAGAGCATGTCCGTGATGCGGCCTCGGTGGGCGTTTCCGCATCCTTCGACGGCATCGACCCCATCGGGGTGCGCACCTACCGCGAGAACATCGTCGCGAAGAAGTACAAGGGTCTCGAAGGACTCATCAAGGCAAGGGGCATCACCTCGGTCACCGGCCTAGGACGGCTGAACGCCGACCGCACCGTGAGCGTCGGTGACGACGTCTACGTGGGCGCAGACGTCGTACTGGCCACCGGATCGTACAGCCGGTCTCTTCCCGGCCTCGAGGTCGGTGGGCGCATCATCACCAGCGAGCAGGCCCTCGCACTCGACGTCGTGCCTGAGCGTGTGCTGGTGCTCGGTGGTGGAGTCATCGGCGTGGAGTTCGCAAGCGTGTGGCGCTCGTTCGGTGCGGAGGTGACGATCATCGAGGCGCTGGAGCATCTGGTCCCCAACGAGGACATCGCCCTCAGCAAGGGCCTTGAGCGCGCGTTCCGTCGTCGAGGCATCGCGTACTCGCTCGGGACCCGGTTCCAGACGGCGACGCAGGATGATTCGGGTGTGACCGTCACGCTGGAAGACGGAAAGACCTTCACCGGCGACTACCTTCTGGTCGCCGTCGGACGAGGGCCCGTCACCGCAGATCTCGGGTTCGAAGAGGCCGGTGTCACGCTGGACCGCGGATTCGTGTCGGTCGATGAAGAGCTCCACACCGGCGTCGCCGGTCTCTGGGCCGTCGGCGACATCGTGCCCGGTCTGCAGCTCGCCCACCGTGGGTTCATGCAGGGCATCGCCGTCGCAGAGCGGATCGCGGGTCTCTCGCCCGCGCCGATCCCTGAGTCGCAGATACCGAAGATCACGTACTGCAACCCTGAGGTCGCATCCGTCGGCGTGACGGAGCAGGCCGCCATCGATGCCCACGGCGCGGATGCTGTCGTCTCTTACGAGTACAACCTCGCCGGCAACGGAAAGAGCGAGATCATCGGCACGTCCGGGCTCGTCAAGGTCGTGCGTCTGAAGGACGGCCCGGTGGTGGGAGTGCATCTTCTCGGCGATCGAGTCGGCGAACTCATCACAGAGGGTCAGCTCGCCGTCGCGTGGGAAGCCCATCCTGAAGACATCGCACCGCTCATCCACGCGCACCCGACGCAGAGCGAGGCGCTGGGCGAGGCCTTCCTCGCACTTGCCGGAAAACCACTGCACGCCCTCTGAACACCAACCGGTGTCAGGGTCACTAAGCTGAACATGTCACAAACATTCTTGAAGGAGACTCCGTCATGAGCACATCCGTGGTCCTCCCCGCTCTCGGTGAGAGCGTCACAGAGGGTACGGTCACCCGCTGGCTGAAGCAGGTGGGAGACACCGTGCAGGCGGATGAAGGCCTGCTCGAGATCTCGACCGACAAGGTCGACACTGAGATCCCCTCGCCGGTCGCCGGCGTGATCGAGGAGATCCTGGTCGCCGAGGACGAGACCGTCGAGGTGGGCGCACTGCTCGCCAGGATCGGCGACGGCAACGCTTCGGCGCCCGCCGCGGATGCTCCGGCAGCCGCCGAGCCTGAAGCAGAGGCTGCACCTGCTGCAGACGCGGCACCGGCCGCTGAGGCCGCACCCGCCGCAGAAGCCGCACCCGCAGAGGCAGCGCCGGCTGAAGCCGCACCGGCGCCTGAGGCTGCACCCACGGCCGAATCCGCACCGGCCGCCGCCCCGTCCGGTGACGCCACCGACGTCGTGCTCCCCGAGCTCGGCGAGAGCGTCACAGAGGGCACCGTCACGCGCTGGCTGAAGCAGGTCGGCGACGACATCGCAGTCGACGAGCCGCTGCTGGAGATCTCCACCGACAAGGTCGACACCGAGATTCCGTCTCCTGTCGCTGGTGTCCTGCAGGAGATCCTCGCCGCAGAAGACGAGACGATCGCGGTCGGCAGTGTGCTCGCACGCGTCGGCTCCGGGGCTCCGGCAGAGGCCGCCGCTCCGGCCGCTGAGGCTCCCGCGGCTCCAGCCGCTGAGGCTCCCGCGGCTCCGGCACCGGAAGCTGCGGCACCAGCCGCTGAAGCTCCGGCCGCACCCGCAGAGGCCGCACCCGCAGCTGCGCCTGCAGAGGCCGCCGCTCCCGCCGCAGCACCTGCACCTGCGCCTGCCGCTGCTCAGCCCAGTCCGGCTCCGGCAGCCGCTGAATCTGCTCCGGCCGCGACCGACGGTGACAACGTCTACGTCACACCGCTCGTGCGGCGTCTCGCGACGCAGCAGGGCGTCGACCTGGCCACGGTCAAGGGCTCGGGTGTAGGAGGGCGCATCCGCAAGGAGGACGTCCTCAAGGCAGCCGAATCCAAGGCGGCCGCCCCCGCGGCTGCCGCTGCACCGGCCGCCGCGCCGGCGCCGCTCGAGGTCTCGCCGCTGCGCGGAACGACTCAGCCGATGTCGCGCCTGCGCAAGGTTCTCGCCAAGCGCGCCGTCGAGTCGATGCAGCAGACTGCACAGCTGACCACCGTGGTCGAGGTCGACGTGACGAGCGTGGCGAACTACCGCGACAGCGTCAAGGCTGAGTTCCTGCAGAAGACGGGCGACAAGCTCTCCTTCCTGCCGTTCTTCGCTCTCGCGACCGCTGAGGCGTTGCAGGCGTTCCCGATCGTCAACTCCACAGTCGACGGCGAGAACATCGTCTACCCCGCCACTGAGAACGTATCGATCGCCGTTGACACCGAGCGCGGGCTGCTGACTCCGGTGCTGCGTGACGCGGCGTCGAAGAATCTCGCCCAGATCGCGCATGAGATCGCCGACCTGGCAGCACGGACACGTGACAACAAGCTGAAGCCCGACGAGCTCGCAGGCGGCACGTTCACGCTGACCAACACCGGCTCGCGCGGCGCGCTCTTCGACACCCCAGTGGTGTTCCTGCCGCAGTCCGCGATCCTCGGCACAGGTACGGTCGTCAAGCGCCCTGGTCTGGTCAAGGTCGACGGCGTCGATGCGATCGCCGTGCGTTCGTATGTGTACCTCGCGCTGTCGTACGACCACCGCATCATCGACGGTGCAGACGCGGCACGCTTCCTCGGAGCGATCAAGGCGCGTCTCGAAGCAGCGGACTTCGCGGGCAACCTCGGAGTCTGATCACCGCTCGACCTCATCTGGCTGGTGCGCGACGTCATACACGTCGCGCACCAGCCAGATGTCGTTTCGTCGCTCGAGAACCATCATCTGGTCGGTGACTCCGGAATCGATGGGCGTCAGACGGATCACCGCGACGTCACCGTAGTCGTCCACCAGTGTCGCGGTGCTGCCGGACGGTCCGAGCACCGCGACGCCGTCGGACGGCGTCCTCGAACCTTCTGCGACCGCGTCTGCACAGTGCTCTACGGCATCCTGGGCGCACGCGCTGACCGCCTCGAGCAAGGAGGGCAGTGCATCCAGCGCCGCGCCGCTTTCGGACTTCGGTGGTGACGGCACTTGATCAGGATTCGATGTCGGCGGAACCTCAGCATCCTCACCGCTCGCCGCCCCGCCATCGGATTCATCGGGTTCCTGCACCTTCTGAGACGAAGCCTCGGCCGGCGCCTCACCGGGATCGCTTGGCCAGAGCAGTCCGCCGATCAGCACAGCGGCTCCGAGCGATCCCGCCACCAGAACCGATCGACGACGCGACGCTCTCGGCGGCTGCGAACCCACTACGTCGTGCTGGGGGCGCCGCCGCACGACTGGTCGTGGTCCTTCGCGAAACCGTTCCAGGCGCGCACGTGCACCATCTGCCAGAGCACGCAGTACGCCGGACGTGCCGGGCACGGAGCGCTCTCGCCTGTGCAGACCATCGAGCATCCGTCGCCGATTAGATCGGCCCTCCTTCCGTCTCCGCTCGTCTCGCCGACTCATCCTCGGGCCTCTCGCGCGGTCACTCCTCGATGCTGTTCCCTTCAACGCGCTGGTCCGGTTCTCCCCTGCCCTTCGACGGCGTCGCTCGCTCTCGCGGTCCTGCGATGCCACATCGGCCGCGACGAGTCGCGGAGTGATGTCACTCGCGCGCTCGGGTGCGAACACATCGAGCTGCAGCGCGCGCGGAGCGGCGCGTGCGAACAGATGCTCCTCCCACCGTCGATCGTCGTCGACTGGATGGCGTGGCTGGCGCAGCGCGGAGGACGCCTCCTCGAGAACGCGCGCCGTGGACCGATCGGCCTGCCGCCGCGCCAGACGCTCGACGAGCGCAGCCGTGCGTGCCCTGGCGCTCCCGCCCTCGCCATGCACGAACATCGGTCGCCCCTCGCCCGTCAGCCACCAGTCCCCGACCACGTCGGCATCCGGGCCCAGTTCACGCACTCCGCGCAGCACACTGGCGACCAGCGTCCCCAGCTCCCCCGGTGTGAGAGGTGAATCAGAAGCGTCTCGTCGGCCGAGGAAAGTCTCGACGCGTTGAGTGCACCACGGCAGCAGTACGTCGTGTCCATCGGCACGGCGCCTGATGTCCAGCACACCGCACACGTGCTCCGAGCCCGAGAACGCCCATCCAGCCCATCCTCCGAGATGCTCTGCATCGACACAGACCGCGACGGTCTCGTCGAATGCGACGAGAGTGCCGGCGAAGGGCCCGTCCTTGCCGTCGATCGCACGGATCAGGCGGTGCACTCCCGGCACAAGCGAGGCACGATCGGCTGCGGCATCCGTCTCATTCATCGATCCATCACAGCGCAACGTGCCCGCGCACGGCGCCGTCGACAGTCGAATGTGGACGGATTCGCGGATTCCTCACATGTGCAGAGCGAGTGCGCCGCCCGCGAACGCGCACGTGGAGCGCCCACGGACTCGGTAGTCTTGTACGCATGGCTAAGCGTGCTCCAGAACCCGAGAAGCGTCCGGGGTTCTTCTCCCAGATCAAGTCCCTGTTCCGGTTCACGCGTGAGGTCTACGGCTGGCTCCCCTGGGCGCAGATCGCCATCCTCGTCGGCGGCGTCCTGCTCGGCCTTCTCGTCGGCTACCTCATCCCGCCGTTCCAGGTGTGGACCCTTGTCCTCTGGGCGATCACAGGCCTCATGCTCGGCGTGCTCGGGTCGCTGTTCCTGATGACTCGCCTGTCGACCAACGCGATGTACACCAAGATCGACGGGATGCCCGGCGCTTCAGGACACGTGCTGAGCACGAGCCTCGGCCGTCACTGGCAGGCCTCGGACACTCCTGTCGGCATCAACCCCAAGACGCAGGAGGCCGTGTACCGTGCGGTCGGACGAGGCGGCATCGTCGTCGTCGGCGAAGGCGCCCGCGGCCGGCTCACGCGCCTCGTCAACGAGGAGCGCAGCAAGGCGCAGCGCGTCGCGAACGGCGTGCCCGTGAACGTGTTCTACGTCGGCCACGGTGACGACGAAGTCGCGATCGCCGACCTCTCGAAGACGATCAAGAAGCTGCCGAAGACGATCAACAAGACGACGATGGCCGCGGTCATCCGCCGCATCGACTCCGTGTCGCAGTCGGTCTCGTCGCTTCCGATCCCCAAGGGCATCGACCCGACCAAGGTCCGCGCGCAGCGCCCGCGCTGAGCCCTCACCCTTCGACAGGCTCACGGATCGGATTCGACGGGCTCAGGGAACGAGCTGCGGCTCAGCTCAGCGGTTCCTTCGGCAGACGCCGCACCTTCGCCCTGCGACGACGGCGCTCGGGGATCATTCCGCGCATCTCCTCGAGCTTGCCGAAGCACAGGAGGCGATCGTCTGCCTCGAGCACGACGTGCTTTCGCGGGTTGGGGATCACGCTGACCCCCCTGTGCAGCGTCAGAACGGTGATGTCGCGCTCCCACAGACCGGACTCGCCCAAGGTCTTGCCGACGAGCTCGGCAGCGTTGTGCACGAGCAGCTCTGCAACGCCGTAGCCCGTCGACACGGTCAGGCGCTGGCGCACGTCGATCTCGGGGAACGCCACCTGTCCCGCGATATGGTCGATGATCGCTCCGGCCACGTCGAGATTCGTCGCCTGCTCGATCCCCTGAAGTCCGGGTGAGGAGTTGACCTCCATCACCAGTGGACCTTCGTCGCCCTCGAGCATGTCGACACCAGCGACCCGCAGACCCATGATCTGCGCGGACCGCACCGCGACCTGTTCGTAGGCAGGGTCCAGCTGCACCCGCTCGACGCTGCCGCCACGGTGCACGTTGGAGCGGAACTCATCGCCGGCAGCGACGCGGCGCATGGCGGCGACGACACGGTCACCCACGACGAGCGCTCGGATGTCGCGCCCCCTGCTCTCGGCGATGAACTTCTGAATCAGCACGTTCTGCTTCGTGGAGTGCAGCGTCTCGATGATCGCCTCGGCGACCTTCACCTGTGGGGCGAGGATCACGCCGATGCCCTGCGTTCCCTCCAACAGCTTGATGACCACCGGTGCCCCACCGACGCGCTCGATGGCAGGCCGGACATCCGCGCGGTTGCGCACGAACGCAGTGGCAGGCATGGCGATGTTGTGCCGCGAGAGGATCTGGTTCGCGCGGAGCTTGTCTCTGGCGCTGGAGATGCCATTCGCCGTGTTGGGCGTGTACACGTCCATCTGCTCGAACTGACGCACGACGGCGGTGCCGAAGTAGGTGATCGAGCTGCCGATACGGGGCAGGATCGCGTCATAGTCGCTCAGCGGGCGACCCCGGTAATGCAGGTCGGGTTCATCCGCAGTCAGGTCGATCGCGAACTTCAGCGTGTTCAGCACCTTGACGTTGTGACCGCGCTGGAGAGCGGCCGCGCGGAGGCGCTGGGTCGAGTACGCCTGCGGAGCGCGGGAGAGAACTGCGAGCTTCACGTATGTTTCCTGCCAAGATGTATCGAGTGACGAAGACATCTCATTCAAACACTCTTACGGGGTGGCGTGAATGGGTGAGCCTGCCCGATGCCGGCGTGGACTGGATCAAAGCCAAGGTCGACACCGGCGCACGCACCTCGTCGTTGCACGCATTCGACGTCGTGGAGTTCGAGCGCGAGGGTGAGGCCTGGGTGAGGTTCCGCGTGAACCCATGGCAGCACACCAATGCGGATGCCACGATCGTGGAGTGCCCCGTCCATGACAGGCGTGCCGTACGCAGCTCGTCCGGCCATGCCCAGCAACGGCTCGTCGTTCTCCTGGCGATCCGCATCGTCGATCAGCTCGTCGTGTCGGAGGTCACGCTCAGTAATCGTGACGAGATGGGCTTCCGGATGCTGATCGGTCGGGAGGCTCTGCGACGGGGGTTCATCGTCGACCCTGCACGCTCGTTCCTCGGCGGTCGCGCGCCGAAGGAGACTCGACGCCGAAATCGCGGGCGGGACTGACCCTTCGACAGGCGCTGGGATCGAGAGACCGGCTCAGGGATCTATTCTCAGGCGCGGATCAACACGGTGCCGACGAGCTTGTCATGCAGGCCCCGCTGATCGGGATCCCAGATCACGGCAGGAATCACCACCACCAGCAGCAGCGTGCGCACGATCGGTCGCCAGAGTCCTACCCAGCCGCCGCCCAGCATGACCAGACGCATGCCGAGGATGCGATGCCCAGGACTGCCACCGATCGTCGGGATGAAGACGATCTGCACGACGGCGAAGATCAGCAGCGTGGCGATCGAGTCGTACTGGAAGAACGCGATGGAGATGACCACGGCTGCGGCCCAGTCGATGGCGAGAGCGCCGATGCGCCGGCCGATCCTCGCGATGCTCCGCGGTCCGCTTGCAGGGAGCCCTAGACGTTCACCGGGGTACGTGTACTCAGCATCCGTCACCAGTCCAGTCTACCGAGGGTCTGTAACATGGCGGAAACATAGAGGACATGGCCGGGTAACCCCCCGGTCATAACCTGCTTGCAGCCTTCACGGCCCCGATCCGCATCATCTGGAGTGATAAATGTTCACCGATTCGTCCGAGGTTCTGAGCTATATCAAGGAGAACGACGTCAAATTCCTTGACATCCGTTTCACTGATCTGCCCGGTGTCCAGCAGCACTTCAACATCCCTGCGTCGACGGTCGACGAGGCGTTCTTCACCGAAGGTCAGCTGTTCGACGGCTCGTCCATCCGCGGATTCGCCAGCATCCACGAGTCCGACATGCAGCTCATTCCGGACGTCACGACCGCCTACGTCGACCCGTTCCGCGAGGCGAGCACCCTCGTCATGCTCTTCGACATCTACAACCCGCGCACCGGCGAGATCTACTCGAAGGATCCGCGTCAGGTCGCCAAGAAGGCGGAGAAGTACCTCGTCTCCACCGGCATCGCCGACACGGCATTCTTCGCCCCGGAGGCCGAGTTCTACATCTTCGACGATGTCCGCTACTCTGTGACCGCGAACTCCAGCTTCTACAGCGTCGACTCCGAAGAGGGCGCGTGGAACACCGGCCGCGACGAAGAGGGCGGCAACCTCGGCAACAAGACGCCGTACAAGGGCGGGTACTTCCCGGTCAGCCCCGTCGACAAGACTGCGGACCTCCGCGATGACATCACCCTCAAGCTCATCGAGGCGGGTTTCATCCTGGAGCGTTCGCACCACGAGGTCGGCACCGGTGGTCAGCAGGAGATCAACTACCGCTTCGACACGATGGTGCACGCGGCGGACGACATCCTCAAGTTCAAGTACATCGTCAAGAACACGGCAGAAGAGTGGGGCAAGTCGGCGACCTTCATGCCGAAGCCGCTCTACGGCGACAACGGCTCGGGCATGCACACGCACCAGTCGCTGTGGAGCGACGGCAAGCCGCTGTTCTACGACGAAGCCGGCTATGGCCAGCTCAGCGACATCGCACGCTGGTACATCGGCGGCATCCTGGCGCACGCGCCGGCGCTGCTCGCCTTCACGAACCCGACGCTTAACAGCTACCACCGTCTGGTCAAGGGCTTCGAAGCTCCGGTCAACCTGGTCTACTCGGCCGGAAACCGCTCGGCCGCGATCCGCATCCCGATCACCGGCTCGAACCCCAAGGCGAAGCGCATCGAATTCCGCGCTCCGGACGCTTCCGGCAACCCGTACCTCGCGTTCGCCGCCCAGCTGATGGCGGGCCTCGACGGGATCAAGAACCGCATCGAACCGCACGAGCCGGTCGACAAGGACCTCTACGAGCTTCCCCCTGAGGAGGCCAAGAACATCCCGCAGGTGCCGAACTCCCTGCTGGACTCGCTCGACGCTCTCCGCGACGACCATCAGTTCCTGCTCGAGGGCGGCGTCTTCACGCCTGAACTCATCGAGACCTGGATCTCCTACAAGATCGAGAACGAGATCCTGCCGATGGCGCAGCGACCGCACCCGTTCGAATTCGAGCTCTACTACGGGGTCTGACACCCTCAGCTCCGAGAACCCGCCTCAGCATCGCGCTGGGGCGGGTTCTCTCGTACCGCGCTCTGCACCCTTCGCGGAATGGCTTCTCTCTGAACCCGCTGACGCAGGTTAAGGTGCAGTATGGGCAGACTCAAGTACGACCACACAGCTGAGGCGATCGGCATCGAAGACGAGACACTTGCTCATCTGAAAGTGGTCGTGGCGACGAAGCTCCGCCGTCAGGAGAGCTTCATGATGACGTGGCTGCCTGTCGACGGCGGTTCCAACGGTCGGATGAGCGCCTGGATCCACCCAGCGGTCCCTCTGGTCTTCATGTTCGACGGCGCCGATGTGCCGCCGATCAACACCAAGCGGTTGGAAGAGATGATGCACGCGACCAATGCCACGGGTGAGCTGCTGCTGGAGAATCTCACTCGCGTCGAGATCGTCTGACAGCGCTCGCTCAGTGCACCCGCAGAGCGCCCGCCTGCACTCGGACCTCGAACGATGACACCTCGCCGAGTTCCTCACCATCCACCTCGAAAGCGAGCGGCTGCTCGAGCTCGATGCTGATGCGCTCAGCCGTCAGGTGACGAGTGGACTCTGTGCTCACCGCTGTCTCGTCGCGCGTCAGCAGGCGACGGATGCCGTTGTCCCAGACCACTGAGCGCACGGTGTCGAGCCACTGCAGTGCGCCGTCGGCGCTCACCAGGAGCAGATCGAGCAGTCCGTCGTCGAGCTTCGCGTCCGGCAGCAGGCGCACACCACCTTGAACCATGCCGCAGTTCCCGATCAGCAGGGTGTGACCGCGCACCTCCTGCGCCTCTCCCCCATCCAGAGCAAGCGCGATGCCCGTCATCTCTGTGCCGGCCATGGCACGCCCCATGGCCTCGACATACGCGAGCCAGCCGGCACGGTCCTTCAGATCGTCGTCGGTCTCGACCAGCATCTGCGCGTCGATGCCGAAACCGACCATGACCGTGAAGGCCCGCTCCTTGCCGTTCACACTCACCCAACCGAGGTCGATCGTCCGCGGCTCATCAGTGCTGATCCGCGCCAGGGCCGCAGGGATGTCGTCCAACGGCACTTCGAGGTTGCGGGCGAGCAGATTTCCGGTGCCCTGCGGCACGATCGCCAGTACGACGTCCGTTCCCGCCAACGCTTCAGCCACCGCACGCACCGTGCCGTCTCCGCCGACCGCGATCACGCTGCTGCAGCCGGCCGCGACGGCTTCCTTCGCCATGCCGAGCCCCGGATCGTCTTCGCTCGTCTCCCACCACTGCACTTCACCGTGCACAGCCTCAGCGACCGCGGGGCGCAGAACATCCTCATCGATCTTCGATGGGTTCCAGATGATGCCGATCTTCGTCGCTGTCATGTGCTCAGCCTGAGCCAGCGATCGCGATTGCGCAACTCAGCCGTAGAACAGGTTCTCGAATGCCCGACGCGCGCGCCGGGTGACACCGAGATAATCCTCTTCGACCGCGGTCGCCGATCGGTCTGGATATCCCAGCAGGTGACCGAGCGCATCGAGTTCGCGGCGATCGGCAGGGAGCATGTCGGCAGTGTGCCCGGTGCGCAACGTGATCGCCGAGCGCAGCCTGCTGGCGAGCAGCCACGCCTCCCGCAGCTTCTCCGCATCACCGGCCGGTATCAACTCAGCGTCCACTGCCGCCTGCAGTGCGTCCAACGTCGACGTGGTCCGCAGCGCCGGCACAGCGTGTGCGTGCTGCAGCTGCACGAGCTGAATCAGCCATTCGACGTCGCTGAGCGATCCAGGACCCAGTTTGAGGTGCCGGCGCGGATCCGCCCCCTGTGGCAGCCGTTCGCCCTCCACCCGTGCTTTGATGCGCTTGATCTCGCGCAGCCCTTGCTCGTCGACCTGCTCCGGGTAGCGGATGCTGTCTGCCAGCTCGATGAACTTCGCGATCAACCGCGAACTGCCGGCGACGCCACGCGCACGCAGCAGTGCCTGCGCCTCCCAGGACACCGACCAGCGCCGGTAGTACTCCGTGTATGCCGCGATGGATCGCACGACCGGACCCTGGCGGCCCTCAGGGCGCAGGTCTGCGTCGAGGTCGAGCGGCACCCGGTGGTCGGTCAGGTGCTCGCGAAGTCCGGCGACCAGCTGCGTCGAGAGCGCCTGAGCGCGCTGCGGATCGATCCCGTTGGCGTCGTAGACGTACAGGATGTCGGCATCCGATCCGAAGCCCAGCTCTGCCCCGCCGAATCGCCCCATGCCGATCACAGCGAAGTCGAGAGCGTCATCCTCAGCGGGTACCACCTCGCGCCGCACGGCGCGCAGCCCGGCTTGAATGGTCGCGTCGGTGATCGCGGTGAGAGACGTCGCGATCTCTTCGATCGTCAGCACGTCGAGCACAGCGCCCATCGCTGTGCGAAGCAGCTCGCGTCGTCGCAGCGCACGGACGGCCTTGAGCGCAGGTCCGACCGACTTGTGGCGCGTCTGGATCGCGCGCGCCTCCTCGTACAGCTGCGACGCGGCGCGAGGACGAAGCCGTTCCGGGCTGTCCAACCATGCCACCGACTCCGGGATCCACTCCATGAGCTCGCCGATGTAACGCGACGCCGACAGCAGACGTGTGAGGCTCTCGGCAGCCCCGGACGAGTCGCGCAGCATCCGGAGGAACCACGAGGTGTCCCCCAGCCGCTCGCTGATCCTGCGGAAGGCGAGGAGGGCGTAGTCGGGGTCACTGCCGTCGGCGAACCAGCGCACCATGATCGGCATGAGGTGCCGTTGGATCGTGACCTTGCGGCTGATGCCCGTGGTGAGCGCACCGATATGACGCAGGGCGCCGGCAGCATCCCTGAAGCCGATGGCGGCGAGACGGTCGTGTGCCTGTGCCGTCGAGAGCGTGCGTTCCTCTTCCGGCAGAGCGGCTACAGCGCTCAGCAGCGGTCGGTAGAACAGTCGGGTGTGGATGTCGCGCACTTCACGGCGCACGCTGTCCCAGAGACCCCAGATCCCCTCGCCGGTCTCAGCCAGCCCCGTGGCCCTTGCCAGTACACGCAGTCCGTCAGGAGTCCTGGGCATGAGATGTGTGCGCGACAGCTCCCGCAGTTGCAGGCGGTGCTCGAGCAGTCTGAGCGTCCGATAGTCGGATGCGAACGTCGCGGCATCCTCTCGTCCGATGTAGCCGCCTGCGACGAGAGCATCCAAGCTCTCCAGGGTCCCTTTCGTCCGCAGACTCGGATCAGTGAGACCGTGCACCAGTTGCAGCAGTTGAACGGTGAACTCGATATCGCGCAGTCCGCCGGTGCCCAGCTTGATCTGATGCGCGGCGTCCTCAGGGTCGATGTGCTCTGTGACGCGCTCGCGCATCCGCTGCACGCTGTCCACGAAGTTCTCGCGCGCGGCGCTCGACCAGATCTTCGGCTGCACCGCCTCGATGTACGCCTCGCCCAGCGCCGCGTCTCCTGCGAGCGGGCACGCCTTGAGCAGGGCCTGGAACTCCCAGCTCTTCGCCCATCTGTCGTAATACGCCAGGTGCGATCCGAGAGAGCGCACGAGCGCCCCCTGTTTGCCTTCTGGGCGAAGATTCGCATCGACCTCCCAGAGCGGAGGCTCGACCTCTATCCCGGACAGCCCCCGCATCGTCTCGATCGCGAGCTTCGTGGCGATGTCGATCGAGCGGGCCTCTTCGAGGCGTTCTTCGTCGGCGGTGCCGCCGACGAAGATCACGTCGACGTCGCTGACGTAGTTGAGCTCGCGAGCACCGGCCTTGCCCATACCGATGATCGCCAGCTGTGTGAGGGCGACCTCGTCGCGCGGACGCGTTCCGGCGACCCTGGTGCGGGCCACAGCGAGCGATGCTTCAAGGGCCGCGCCGGCAGCGTCCGCGAGTGCAGCCGACACTGCCGCGATCCGCAGCGCGGGTTCAGGGGCCGAGAGATCGACCGCCGCGATCTCCGCGAGCGAGCGACGATATGCGATCCGCAGCGCGACAGAGGCGGACTCGTCGGCGACCTCGGCGAACCCGTCCTTCGCACCGACGGAATCGAGCAGGCGCTCTCGCAGGGTCGCCGCACTCGGCACCAGCGGACCGACCTCGGTGAGCACGCAGAGCTGGTCCGGGTGACGGAGGAAGAAGTCGGCCAGACCCATCGAGGCTCCGAACACGCGCCAGGAGATGCGGCGCGCATCAACATCGAGGAGCACTCGCTGCAACGCGATCGGGTCGCGGCGCGCCACCCGGAGCATGCCAGCGGCCGCCTCATCGGGGTCCGCGGCGGCCGCGCCGTCCACGAGTGTCGAGCGATCGATCCCCACCAGCGTCGACAGTTCGTCCAGCGCCTCCGCGGCGTCACTCAGCTCGGTGAAGCCCAGTCGCGCCAGCGAAGACAGTGAGAAAGTCGCGTCCGATCGAGCCATCGGCTCAGAGAAGCTCGAGGTTGCTCTTCAGCTCGAACGGTGTGACCTGACCACGGTAGGCCTCCCACTCCTTGCGCTTGTTGAGCAGCACGTAGTTGAACACCTGCTCACCGAGCGTCTCGGCGACGAGCTCAGATGACTCCATGTGCTCCAGCGCGTGGTCGAGGCTGGCGGGCAGTGAGGAGTATCCGAGCGCACGGCGCTCCGCATCGCTCAACGACCACACGTTGTTCTCGGCCTCAGGGGGAAGCTCGTACTCGTTCTCGATGCCCTTGAGACCCGCCGCGAGCAGAAGCGCATAGGCGAGATAGGGGTTGGCAGCCGAGTCGAGGCCGCGATACTCGACGCGCGAGGATTGGCTCTTGTGCGGCTTGTACATCGGCACGCGGATGAGAGCGGAGCGGTTGGTGTGACCCCACGTGACGAAACTGGGCGCTTCGTCACCGCCCCACAACCGCTTGTACGAGTTCACGAACTGATTCGTGACGGCCGCGATCTCGTTGGCGTGCTTGAGGAGACCGGCGATGAAGTGACGCCCTGTCTTGGAGAGCTGGTACTGGGCGCCCTCTTCCCAGAACGCGTTCTGGTCGCCTTCGAACAACGACATGTGCGTGTGCATGCCGCTACCCGGCTGGTCGCTCATCGGCTTCGGCATGAACGTCGCGTACACCCCCTGCTCGATCGCGACCTCCTTGACCACCGTGCGGAACGTCATGATGTTGTCGGCCATGGTGAGCGCGTCCGCGTAACGCAGATCGATCTCGTTCTGACCTGGGCCGCCCTCGTGGTGGCTGTACTCGACCGAGATGCCGAGGTCTTCCAGCATCCGCACCGAGCGTCGACGGAAATCATGTGCCGTCCCGCCAGGGACGTTGTCGAAGTATCCTGCCGAATCCACGGGGACGGGACCGTCCGGCCCGATCAAGGAAGACTTGAGCAGGTAGAACTCGATCTCCGGATGCGTGTAGAAGGTGAAACCGGCGTCAGCGGCCTTCGCGAGCGTGCGCTTGAGCACGTGCCGCGGATCGGCGACGGCCGGCTGCCCGTCGGGAGTGGTCAGATCGCAGAACATGCGCGCGGTCGGGTCGACCTCGCCCCGCCATGGGAGCGTCTGGAATGTCGTCGGGTCGGGCTGTGCGAGCAGGTCCGACTCGTACGTGCGCGTGAGCCCCTCGATCGCAGATCCGTCGAACCCGATGCCCTCGGCGAAGGCTCCCTCGACCTCGGCCGGCGCGATCGCCACGGATTTCAACGTGCCGATCACGTCGGTGAACCAGAGGCGGACGAACTTCACGCCGCGTTCCTCGATCGTGCGCAGCACGAAGTCTCGCTGCTTGTCCATTCCCATATGCCTGTTACTTCCCGTCAGCGTCGGTCGACTTGCGCCAGTCGTCGTCGACGGCTTCCTCTGCCGCCCACGCTTCCGAACGCTCGCGAAGAGTGTTGAGGGCGTTCGCGGCCGCTTCTTCGGTGTCGAAGGGGCCGACCCTGTCGACGGAGGGCGACGCGTAGCCGAACTCCACCTGGCTGGTGGTGGTGTTGTACCAGTACTTGTTCTCGCCGTCAGACATGGCAGCTCCCTTCGTAAGCTTCTGTCACGATCCTACTGTCGTCTCGGGCGCTCGCTAGGCTATTGCTCATGGCACTAGCGATCGGCGTCGACATCGGCGGCACAGGCATCAAGGCAGGCATCGTCGACCTCAAGAAGGGCGCACTCGATTCGGATCGTGTCCGGGTCGACACACCCAAGGGCGCATCGCCTGAAGACGTGCTCAAGGCCGTCAACGAGGTTCTCGACACGCTCGAAGTCCGTGAGTCGGACCTGCCTCTCGGTGTGGCCTTCCCCGCGATCGTGAAGAACGGCAGGACGCTCTCTGCGGCGAACGTCTCCGAGACCTGGATCGGTTTCGAGGCCGAGAAGTTCTTCGAAGACGGCCTCGGCCGTCACATCACCTTCGTGAACGACGCGGATGCCGCCGGCGTCGCCGAGGTGCGCCATGGCGCCGCCCGTGACGTCGATGGCCTGACGATCCTGGCGACGCTCGGCACGGGTATCGGCTCGGCGTTCCTCTACGACGGAGTGCTGCTGCCGAACACGGAACTCGGCCACCTGCTCTACAACGGCACCACCGTAGGAGACGCATCCATCGAGAAGTGGACGGCGTACTCGGCGATGGAGCGCGAGAAGCTCTCGTGGGAGGAGTGGTCGGCGCGCCTCCAGGTCTTCTTCTCGCACGTCGAGTTCCTGTTCAGCCCCGATCTGTTCGTCGTCGGCGGCGGCGTCTCGAAGCACCCCGAGAAGTTCATCCCGCTGCTCGAGCTGAACACGCCGATCATCCCCGCGATTCACCGGAACTCGTCCGGAATCATCGGCGCCGCGTCACTGGCAGCCGACTGATCCTCACCCTCTGAACCCACGAAGGGCTCGGCGACCTGTCACGGTCGCCGAGCCCTTCGACGTGGTGGAATGGGCCGGCCTGTACGCCGGGTTCTGTTCCGGGGCCTCTCTCGAGGGATCCCTTCGACGGCCATCTCTCTCGGCGACACGTTGCCGTGCCGCTCCAGCGGTCTACCCGAGGACTCGGCGGGCCGCGTCAACATCCTCTGTCTGACCTTGCTCCGGACGAGGTTTACCTGGCAGGTCATGTCACCATGACCCCCGGTGGTCTCTTACACCACCCTTTCACCCTTACCACTTCGGGCCCTTCGACAAGCTCGGGGACTGAAATGGCGGTCTGCTCTCTGTGGCACTTTCTCGCGGATTGCTCCGGGTGGGTGTTACCCACCATCCTGCCCTGTGGAGCCCGGACGTTCCTCGGTGCGGTCTCCCGCAACGCGGCCGTCCAGCCGACCCATTCGCGTCCTCAGTCTACTTCTCCGCGGTCTGCACGATTCGCAGGTCAAGCGGCACATCGATCGGGAAGTCGCCGAACAGACGACGGGTCGCGACCGCGGCCGCCTGTCGCACGGCCTCCGCTGCGGCATCCGCCGACTCGGCCGGCACGTGCAGGATCACCTCGTCGTGAAGGAAGAAGGCGAGATGCGCGCTGCGCGCGAAAGGACCGGATGCCGCGGCCGGCGTCACGGCTTCCGGAAGCCCCCGCAGCCGGTGTCTGATCTCAGCCAACCAGATCAACGCCCATTCGGCGGCGGTGCCCTGCACCACGAAATTGCGAGTGAACCTGCCGCGCTCGCGCGCACTCTGCCGTGCACGTTTCGCCTCGACCGGGTCGGCGTCGGCGCCGCTCGCATCGCTCTGATGCACCTGCCACGCGGTATCGGGTCGGGGTGAGGAACGGCCGAGGTTCGTCGACACGACTCCGCCGTCCTCCCCCGTGCGCGCCGCATCGTCGACGAGACGCATGGCACGCGGATAGACCTTGCGCAGCCGTGGGACCAGACGCCCGCTGTCGCCGGTCGTGGCCCCGTACATCGCTCCGAGGACGGCATACTTCGCCTCTTCCCGGGTGGCCACCGCGCCAGATGCGACGACGCCGGCATACAGATCGCGGCCGCGCGCAGCCTCTGCCATCGCCTTGTCGGCCGCCATCGCCGCCAGCATGCGCGGCTCGAGCTGCGCGACATCAGCGACGATCAGCATCCAGCCCTCATCCGCCCGGACCGCGGGGCGGAGGATGCGTGGGATCTGCAGGGCTCCCCCGCCTGACGACGCCCAACGGCCCGTGACGACACCACCGGGGATGTAGACCGGGCGGAAGCGACCCTCGTGCACCCACTCGGACAACCAGGCCCAGCCGTTCGCGCTCAGCAGACGCGAGAGCTTCTTGTACGCCAGGAGCGGTTCGATCACCGGGTGGGTGACCTCGCTCAGCTCCCACTGGCTCGTCGATTCGACGTTCACGCCGACGCGGTGCAGCGCACGGAGCAGCTTCACGTGGCTGTCCAGGTGGAGCTGCGGGTCGCCGAGGTGGAAGCGCACGCTCTCGGCAAGCTCCGCCATGCGGGCCGGCGCGCCTCCCCCGGCCGGTCGCGCCCCGAGCACGTCGATGAGGATGCGGTCGTGCGCCTCGGCATCCCAGGGCACGCCGGCAGCTCGCATCTCCTCGGCGATCAGCCCGCCGGCCGACTCCGCAGCGCACAGCAGCGCGAGTCGCCCCTTCTGGTCTGCGGCGATCACACGACATTGCTCCTGGTACTGCTCCAGAAGATCATCAGCCGAGTCGCCCGAAGGCCGCGCGAGCAGGTCGAACAGCGCAGGAGCCCCGGCATCCGGCTCGCGCGGAAGCCAATCCGCTGAGGGCGCGAGAGGACGTGCTACCCGGTCGGTATCGCGAAGGATCGCGTGGCACAGCAGGAGATCATGCGCGCGGGAGAGGAGCACCCCGGCGGCCAGCAGCCGCGGGTAGATCACTCGCGCACTGCGGATCACCCAACGCGGCGATCTTGTCTGCTCGACGTCGCGCACCCAGTCGACGAGGGCGGCGTCTGCGAGCTGAGTGCGGCCCTGTTCTGCGCCATCGGCGTCGAGCTCGATGGCGAGGAACTCACCGCTGCCGGCGGAGGCCAGCAGGATTCTCGCGTCCGATGCGGACGCCGGCTTCACAGGCCTGATTCGTCGGTGCGCACCAGGATGGCGCCGCACTCGGGGCAGGACAGCACGGCGTCGGGTGCGGCCTGGCGAACCTCGTTCAGGTGCGTTCCAGACAGCATCATGCGGCATCCCTCGCAGGTACCCCGACGCAGCAGGCCGACGCCGATGCCGCGGGAGGCGCGGCGCTCGTAGTCGGTGAGCAGCTCGGCGGGGATGTCTGCGGTGATCGCGGCGCGATCCCGCTTCAGGTGCTCAGCTTCGGTCGTCGCCGCTGCCACCGCAGCCTTCGCCTGAGTGGTGAGCTCGGTTCCCTCTGCGGTGGTCACATCGATGAGCGCCTGCTGCGCCGCAACTGCGGCCTCAGCGTCCTCCACCCGGGACATGACCTCGAGTTCCATGTCTTCCAGGTCGCTGACCCGCTTGGCGAGGCTGGCGAGCTCATGCTCGAAGGCCTGAGCATCCTTCGAGTTGGTACTGGCGGCAAGTCGTTCCGTATCGCGCGTGCGACGCTGTTCGACGAGCTTCACATCTGATTCCAGACGTGCGAGCTCTGTGCGAGCGTCGTCTCGAGCACCGGTCAGAGCGGTCAGCTCGCGAAGCTGCTCCTGGCGCTCTTTGGCCAGCTCATTGATGCGCGGGCCCTGCGCCGGCGTGGTGCGCACGCGCTCGGCCTGCTGGATGCGGCGATCCAGGTCGGCGACGTCGAGAAGGAGGCGCTGATGCTCGGGGCTGGCGTTCACAACTCCAACCTACCCGCGGTCGCGGACAACCGACTATCGGCTCGGCAGCTCGGGCGCGCCATCGACGTATGACCACACTCTGTCCTCGCGGACGAAGCGGCTGCGTTCCTTCACGGAGAACTGCGCGCCCTCCTCGCGATAGAACGCCTCGAACGACACGAATCCGATCGTGTCGAACGGTCCGCCCGCCTCGGTCTCGAGTATCTCGAGCCTGGTCCATCGGACCGCGTCATCGAGTTCGAGATGGCTCGGTCTGGTCGACGGATGCCACGAACGCAGCAGGTGATCCGCGTCTCCGACCGCGAACGCCGTGAATCGGGAGCGCATGAGACGCTCGGCCGTCGGCGCTGATGCGTCTCCCGCGAGCAGTGGACCGCAGCACGCGTCGTATGTGTCGCCGGACAGACAAGGACATCGCATGTGTCCATTGTGCCGCGTACCCTGAATCCAGACCTCGAAGGAGACCATCATGACTGCACTGCCCACTCGCACCGCCCACAACGGCTTCACTCTCCCCGCGATCGGCCTGGGGACGTACCGTCTCAACGGCGCCGAGGGTGCAGCCGCGATCGCGGCCGGCATCGACGCGGGCTATCGCCTGATCGATTCCGCGTTCAATTACGAGAACGAGGGAACTGTGGGACGTGGGGTGGCGGATGCCTCGACGGATCGTGCCGAGGTCATCGTCACCACGAAACTGCCCGGCCGTCACCACCCCGCGGACAAAGCGCGCACGAGCATCGAGGAGAGCCGATTCCGGCTCGGGCTCGATGCCACCGATCTGCACCTCATCCACTGGCCGAATCCGAGTCAGGACGAGTACGTGCAGGCCTGGGCAGAACTCGTCGATGCCCAGCGGCGCGGTGTGGTGCGGCAGATCGGCGTGTCGAACTTCCTGCCGGAGCACCTCGAGCGTCTGGAGCACGAGACGGGAGTGCGCCCGGTCGTGAACCAGATCGAGTTGCATCCGTACTTCCCGCAGGAGGAGCAGCTCGCGTACCACCGCGAGCATGGCATCATCACCGAGGCGTGGAGCCCCATCGGCCGAGCGAAGGCGCTGCTGGAGGAGCCTGCGATCGTCGAGGTCGCGGCGGCCCACGAGATCTCACCCGCGCAGGCAGTTCTCGCGTGGCATGTCGCACGTGAAAGCGTCGCGATCCCGAAGGCGTCGTCGCTGGAGCACCAGCGCGCCAACCTCGCAGCAGCATCCGTCGTTCTCGACGACGCCGAGGTCGCGGCGATCACCGCACTGGGACGCCCAGACGGTCGTCTTTTCGATGCCGACCCGAGGACGCACGAGGAATCCTGAGCGGTACGGCCGGACGATCAGAGGATCGTCGTCAGTACGCCGCCGTCCGCACGCAGCGCCGCACCGTTCGTCGCAGAGGAGAGCGGGCTCGCCAGATAGAGGGCGAGGTTCGCGATCTCCTCAGGTTCGATGAACCGCTGAAGCAGAGTGGTCGTGTTCCCGCCGATGATGGCCGCTTTCAACGCGTCCGTCGGAATGTCCTGCGCGTGAGAGAGCACATCAACGGTATCCGCGACCCCGGTTGAGTACGTCGGACCACCGAGGATCGTGTTCACCGTCACTTCGGTGCCGCGGGTGAGCTTCGCGAGCCCGTTGCTCAGAGCCAGCATCGCGGCCTTCGTGACGCCGTAGTGCACCATGTCTGCGGGGATGTTCACCCCGGACTCGCTGCCGACGAAGAGGATGCGTCCCCAGCCGCGCTCGAGCATCACCGGCAACGCGTGCCGCGACAAGCGCACGCTGCTCATCACATTGACATCGAAGTAGCGCTGCCAGTCGTCGTCATCGATGTCACCGAACGCGCTGAGCTCGAAGCGTCCGACGTTGTTGATCAGGATGTCGATGTCGCCGAGCGCGTCGATCAGCTGCGCGGTCTGCCCTGGGTCTTCGAGATCCGCGACGATACCCGAGACGATCGCGTCAGGATATCTCTCCTTCAACCCGCTCACCGCAAGGTCGACCTTGTCCTGGCTTCGACCATTGATGATCACAGAGGCGCCCTCAGCAAGGAGCCCCGTGGCGATCGCGTAGCCGATCCCCTGCGTAGACCCGCTCACGAATGCTCTTCTGCCACTCAGATTCAGTTCCACCATGCTCCATTCACTTGCTCAGTCAAGTCAAAATCTATCACTTGACTTGACCGAGTAAGTCATTCGCGTAGTCTGCTCGCATGAACGAGCTCTCTGTTCCCCCCGCTCTCGATGGCGATGACCTGGAGACCTGGGCGTCACTGGCCACTGTTCTGGAGTGGCTTCCTGCCGCGCTGGATGCACAGCTGCTCAGCGACTCGGAGTTGACGCATTTCGAGTACGGGATCCTCTACGCCCTCGCCACCGCACCGGAGGCGCGGCTGCGTATGAGCGTGCTCGCCGGCTACGCGAACAGCTCACTGTCCAGGTTGTCCCGTGCCGCCGCGCGCATGGAGAAACGGGGATGGATGCATCGAACGCCCGACCCCGCCGACGGTCGTTTCACGCTCGCGATCATCACAGATGCCGGGCTGGCGAAAGTCGAACAGGCAGGCCCCGGGCATGTGAGCACCGTCCGGCGGCTGGTCATCGACCCACTCACGGCATCACAGATGAAGCAGCTGAAGGAGATCAGCCGACGAATCCTCGGCGCCATTCGGGAAGAAGAGGGATGGCGACCCTGGGCGCCGACGACTCGCTGACGACATGTCTCGTCACATAGGACCCGCACACGGAATACCCGCGCGCGCATCCGCCTTGCATCCGACATGAGAGCAATCGTGTACACAGGCAAGGGCGGCTCCGAGACGCTCACATTGATCGAGCGGGAGACGGGACAGCCGGGCTCCGGTGAGGTACGCGTGCGCATCCACGCGTCGGGAGTGAACCCCACCGACTGGAAGGCTCGCGCCTCCTCCGAGACACCGATGCCGTTCGAGCAGGTCGTCCCCAACCAGGACGGCGCCGGAATCGTGGATGCGGTCGGCGACGGCGTCACCGGCCTGCAGGTCGGAGATCGTGTGTGGGTATACCTCGCTGCCCACCAACGTCCGACCGGAACCGCCCAGGATGTCACGATCGTTCCGGCAGTGCGCGCCGTCCGGCTTCCGGAAGGGGTGGCTTTCGACGTCGCTGCGAGTCTCGGTGTGCCCGCGATGACGGCGCATCGCGCGCTGACCGTGCACGAACACGGTCCGTCACGGCTGTCCCCCGGTGCGCTGTCGGGTCGGACCGTCCTCGTTCAGGGGGGCGCCGGCGCCGTGGGCCACGCGGCCATCCAGCTCGCCGTATGGGCGGGCGCTCGGGTCCTCACCACGGTCAGCAGCGACGAGAAGGATCATCTCGCTCGCGCAGCCGGCGCGCACCACGTGTTCCGCTACCCCGATGACCGGCTGGCCGAACGCATTCTCGAGGTCGCCCCGTCCGGCGTCGATCACATCGTCGAGGTCTCACCCGCGATGAACGCCGCCCTGGATGTCGCTGTGGTGGCCAATCACGGCTCGATCGCGTTCTACGCGAACGACAAGGGCGACACGATCACCGTCCCCATCATCGCCAGCTTCGCGAAGAACGCGCGCTGGCAGGGACTGCTGTTGTACACAGTCGGCGAGGATGCTCTCGCCGCAGCCGTCGAAGACATCACGGCCGCACTGAAGGACGATGCGCTTCCGGTCGGGGAGGCAGCAGGACTTCCTCTGACCTGGTTTCCCCTGGAGGAGACGGCCGCCGCGCACGACGCCGTTCAGCAGGGGACGATAGGAAAAGTACTCATCCGAGTGGCGGAGGGCGACGGCTGAAGAGCTGTCAGGAACTGCCGACCGTCGACTCCAGCTTCGCCATGACCTGGTTGATCGTGAATGACGCCGACTCCTGCCGCGCCGGGAACTCACGAAGGGTCTGCAGCATACGCGCGACGTACGCCTGCGCCGGGACGAACAGGAAGACGTGATCGAGCACCCAATCCCAATACGTGTTCGAGGTGATGTCCGCGCGCTCGTACGGGTCGGTGCGCAGGTTGAACAGTTTCGGGAAACGCAGCTCGATGTACGGCTCCTGCCAGACGCTCAGGGTGCCGACGGCGCGCTGCTCGAGGAACACCAGCTTCCAGTTCTCGAATCTCAGAGCTGTGAGATCCCCGTCGTCTGAGACGTAGAAGAAATGTCTGCGCGGGCCGTGCTCGGCGGCACCTGTGATGTAGTCGAGCTGGTTGTGCCCGTCCAGGTGCACCTTGTACTCGGCGCCGTGCAGTTCGGTGCCCGACTTCAGGCGCTCGGCGATGTCCTCGTCTCCGATGGCCGCCAGTAGCGTCACGAACCAGTCGTTGTGGCTCACGATGCCGTTGAGCGTCGTGCCCGCCGGGATGCGCCCCGGCCAGCGGACCATCGCTGGGACGCGGTACGCGCCCTCCCAGTTCGAGTTCTTCTCATTGCGGAACGGGGTCATCCCGGCGTCAGGCCAACTGTTCATGTGCGGGCCGTTGTCGGTGGAGTACATGACGATGGTGTTCTCGGCCAAGCCCAGCTCGTCCAGCAGATCCAGCAGACTCCCTACGACATCGTCGTGATCGAGCATGGTGTCGTGGTACTCGGACTGCCAGCGCCCGGCGCGTCCTTTGCTCTCCTCCTTGGTATGGGTGCGGAAGTGCATGTGCGTCGAGTTGAACCACACGAAGAACGGGGTGTCGTCGTCGGACTGGCGGCGGATGAAATCCTCAGCTGCGTCGCGGAATTCCTCGTCCACCGTCTCCATGCGCTTCTTGGTCAAGGCGCCGGTGTCCTCGATCCGCTGGGTCCCATCCTCGTTCGCCCAGGAGTGGATAACGCCGCGTGGCCGGAACTTCTCGCTGAACCCGGGGAACTCCTCGTCGGTGGGGTAGTCAGGATGCTCCGGCTCCTCCTCGGCATTGAGGTGATAGAGGTTCCCGAAGAACTCGTCGAACCCGTGCGCGGTAGGCAGGTGCTCATCACGGTCGCCGAGGTGGTTCTTGCCGAACTGACCCGTGGCGTAGCCGTGGTGCTTGAGCGCGTCGGCGATCGTCGGATCCTGCGGTTGGAGTCCCAACTTCGCGCCGGGCATCCCGACTTTCGTCAGCCCCGTGCGATAGGGGTTCTGGCCGGTGATGAATGCCGCACGGCCGGCGGTGCAACTCTGCTCGCCGTAGTAGTCGGTGAACTTCACCCCCTCGTCGGCGATCCGGTCGATGTTGGGCGTCCGATACCCCATGAGTCCGTCCGAGTACGTGCTCAGGTTCGTGATGCCGATGTCATCGCCCCAGATGATGAGGATGTTGGGCTTCTCAGCCATGATGCTCCTTGGATCGACCTGCGAAGGGCGGCGGGTGCCTTCAGTGGGAGCCAAGCAGGAGTCTGCGCCAGAGCGCAGGGTCACTCATTCGGAGCGGGTGAGCCGGAATCCGATATGAGACATGCCGGTGTCCTCGGCCTGCGGCGACCGCGCGGCCGGCCGGAACCGCAGACAGTAGTCGGGTGAGCACAGGTGCGACCCGCCCTTGAGGACGCGACGAGGGATGTCGGGGAAGCCGTCCTGGGCGCTGGCGGCTGCCAAGAGGTTCGTCCTCTTGCCCGCGTCCACCGGGGTGTCCGACAACCTCAGATGCCGAGGAGTGTAGAAGTCGGTCGTCCACTCCCAGACGTTGGCGATCATGTCGTACAAGCCGTATCCGTTCGGCGAGTATGAGCCGACCGGCGCAGTACCACCGACCCCTTGGTTGTCGTACGGGAAGCGCCCCAGCCACGAGTTCGCCTGGGCGACACCGCCTGGATAGGTCTCTTTCCCCCAGGCGTACGGGGCGCCTTCGACTCCTCCGCGAGCGGCGTACTCGTGCTCGGCCTCAGTGGGCAGCCGCATCCCCACCCAGTCGGCGTAAGCGATCGCATCCTCGAACGCGATGTGAACGACGGGATGCTGCGAACGATCCTCGATCGAGGAATCCGGCCCGAATGGTCGACGCCAGAATGCTCCCGGCTGCCATCGCCACCAGTTGCGCCAGTTGCGCAGGTCTGTCGGCCCCGACGTCGGGGTGAACACCATTGATCCGGGGACGAGGTCTGCCGGGTCGGCGCCGGCGAACGCGGCGCTGTCGAGCGGGCGCTCGGCGACCGTCACATACCCGGTGGCATCGACGAATTCTCCGTACTGCTCATTCGTCACCTCGTAGCGGTCGATGAAGAACGACGCGACCTCCCTCTCATGCACGGGCCGCTCATCGGGATAGAAGTCTTCGGATCCCATCAGGAACGTTCCCGCAGGGACGCGGACCATATCGCGCGTGTTCGTCACGTCTCACAGCGTAGTGGGCGCTCGGGGGCAGCTCGGGGGCCCTGCTCAAGACCGCATGCATGGGTGTCAGAGCGGCGGCCATTCGACTCTCAGTCCGTGAGAGTGGGAAACTGCCAGGTGCCGTCGAGGATCTCGCTGCGTGGCCGGTAGAGGCGGACGAGGTAGTTCCATCCCTCTGGCGTCGGGATCGCGTTCGGAGTGCCGGCGGGGTATTCGCCGAAGCGAACGGTGACGGAGCCGTCGTCGTTCTTCTCCGCGGTGATGTCGTTGACGGTGTAGGAGTCAGCGTCGTTGGGTTCGAAGTAGCCTGCGGCGTTGTAGACGGAGATCGACCAGAATCCGTCGACGGGCACATCTTTGACGGTCAGTTCGTGGTTGCGGTCGGACGGTTTGGGGTTGACGCCGATGTAGGAGGCTTCGCTGGTGGGGAGACCTCCCCACCCCGCCGCGGTACCGATGAGATGCCGCACGGGGTCGACCTCGTCGATAGAGCCGAACATGCGGTCGAACCCGCTGAGGTTGCGTGCGAGCGCGAGGAGCGCATTGCGGGTGTCGTCGAACGACGTCGGCTCGTAATCGGGCATCCGGAAAGCCACAGCGGAGTTGCTGTGGATCTGAATCCGATCCTGCAGCTCGGCGACCGCGGCGACATCGTCCGGGTCGACGGAGTCGACGAGGATGCGTACGGCGACGGCGACGTAGGGGGAGCCGAATTCTTCGACGGTCAGGTGGTGCTCGCCCGGCGCGTGGAAGGTCCGGTTGATGTAGTGGTCTGCGTTGACGACCATCGCAGAGAGGTAGCGGTCGCCATAGTCGGGAATCGTGAACGACGCGCCCTCGGAGATGTCGACGATCGCGAAGCTGTAGAGCGTGTCGCGGTTGAGGCGGATCACGGTCTGTTTGTCGATCGCCGCAGGTTGGCGGTTGTGCAAGAAGGTGTTGATACCTCCGGCGTCGCGCTGCAGGTCATGGAACATGCGGTCGTTCTCGGCACGGACGAAGTTGTCGGAATTCACGATGACGCTCACGTGCCGATCTTGGCAGAACACCATGATTGTGCGCCAGCAGTGTGTTAGGTCGCCCGACCGCGCCAGCGAGAGGCCCGGGGAACTGGCAGCACTACTTTCTCGGTGGGCCCTGCCGGGATCGAACCGACGACATCCACGGTGTAAACGTGGCGCTCTACCAGCTGAGCTAAAGGCCCTGGTCTGTTCAGTCTATCCATGTCGCGGATGCGCGACGCAGTCTGTTAAGAGGGCTAGGCTGAATGCGGCGCGCGTTGTGCCGAGCCGACAAGGCTCCCCGCGTCGCTTCCCGTTTCCTTGGCAAGACCTGCCAGCTTGACGAAAGGCTCCTAGTGACCGTTCACGACCAGGATCCGTACTCCCAGGGCCCCCTCGACAGCGATCCGGAGGAGACCGGCGAATGGCAGGAGTCCCTTGACGGACTCGTCGATGCCAAGGGTCCGGGGCGTGGCCGAGAGATCATGCTCAGCATGCTCAAGCGCTCGAAGGAGCTGCACCTCAACGTGCCGATGGTCCCGACGACGGACTACATCAACACCATCGCCTCCGAGAATGAGCCGGACTTCCCCGGCGACGAAGAGCTCGAGCGGCGCTACCGGCACTGGATCCGCTGGAACGCCGCGGTCACGGTGCACCGCGCGCAGCGTCCCGGCATCGGCGTCGGCGGGCACATCTCGACCTACGCCTCGGCGGCTTCGCTCTACGAGGTCGGCCACAACCACTTCTTCCGCGGTCAGGACGACTCGTCCGGCGGAGACCAGATCTTCTACCAGGGTCACGCCTCCCCCGGCATGTACGCCCGTGCCTTCCTCGAAGGGCGTCTGACCGAGTCGCAGCTCGATGCCTTCCGTCAGGAGAAGTCCGGAGCGCCGAACGGCATCCCGTCCTACCCGCATCCGCGCATGATGCGGGACTTCTGGCAGTTCCCGACCGTCTCGATGGGTCTCGGCCCTATAAACGCGGTCTACCAGGCGATGGCGAACAAGTACCTCGAGAACCGCGGCATCAAGAGTGTCGCCGACTCCCACGTGTGGGCGTTCCTCGGTGACGGCGAGATGGACGAGGTCGAGTCGCGTGGCCAGCTCCAGGTCGCTGCCAACGAAGGCCTCGACAATCTAACCTTCGTGATCAACTGCAACCTGCAGCGGCTCGATGGCCCGGTGCGCGGCAACGGCAAGATCATCCAGGAGCTGGAGTCGTACTTCCGCGGCGCCGGCTGGAACGTCATCAAGGTCGTCTGGGGCCGCGAGTGGGATGACCTGCTCGCCCGCGACACCGAGGGCGCGCTGCTCAACCTCATGAACGTCACCCCCGATGGTGATTACCAGACCTACAAGGCCGAGAACGGCGCCTTCGTGCGCGAGAACTTCTTCGGTCGCGACGAGCGAACCGCGGCGCTGGTGAAGGACTACACCGACGACCAGATCTGGAAGCTGCGTCGCGGTGGCCACGACTACCGCAAGGTGTACGCCGCCTACAAGGCCGCGACGGAGCACAAGGGCCAGCCCACGGTCATCCTCGCGAAGACGGTCAAGGGCTATGGCCTCGGCCCGCACTTCGAGGGTCGCAACGCGACGCATCAGATGAAGAAGATGACGCTGGAAGACCTCAAGCTCTTCCGCGACACCATGCAGATCCCGATCACGGATGCGCAGCTCGAGGAAGACCCGTACCGTCCGCCGTACTTCCACCCCGGAGCGCAGGACGAGACGATCCAGTACATGCTCGACCGCCGTCACGATCTCGGCGGATTCCTGCCGGAGCGTCGCACGACCCACGTCGGATTGACTCTCCCGGAGGACAAGGACTACGCGTTCCCGAAGAAGGGATCAGGCAACCAGGAGGTCGCCACGACGATGGCGTTCGTCCGTATGCTCAAGGACCTCATGAAGGTCAAGGGCTTCGGTGAGCGCGTCGTCCCGATCATCCCTGACGAGGCTCGCACGTTCGGAATGGACGCGTACTTCCCGACGGCGAAGATCTACAACCCCAACGGACAGAACTACACCGCGGTCGATCGCGAACTGCTCCTTGCGTACAAGGAGAGCCCGCAGGGTCAGATCATGCACGTGGGCATCAACGAAGCAGGCGCGACGGCGGCCTTCACCGCCACCGGCACGTCGTACTCGACGCATGGCGAACCGCTGATCCCGATCTACATCTTCTACTCGATGTTCGGATACCAGCGCACCGGCGACGCGTTCTGGGCGGCTGCCGACCAGATGGCCCGCGGCTTCGTGATCGGCGCGACGGCCGGCCGCACGACGCTGACCGGAGAGGGCACGCAGCACGCTGACGGCCACTCCCCGCTGCTCGCTTCGACCAACCCGGCCACGGTCACGTACGACCCCGCCTACGGGTACGAGGTCGCGCACATCGTTCAGGCCGGTATCGAGCGCATGTACGGCGGATCGCACCCCGACCCCGACGTCATGTACTACCTGACCGTGTACAACGAGCCGTTCAAGCAGCCCGCCGAGCCGGAGAACGTCGACGTCGAGGGCATCCTCAAGGGTTTGCACCGCGTCTCCGAAGGCGAAGGCGAAGGCCCCCGTGTCCAGCTGCTCGCCTCCGGCGTCGGTGTGCCGTGGGCGCTCGAGGCGCAGGAACTGCTGGCCAAGGACTGGGGCGTCATCGCCGATGTGTGGTCAGTGACCAGCTGGACCGAGCTGCGCCGCGACGGCCTCGCCGCCGACGAGCACAACTTCCTGCACCCGGAAGAAGAGCCACAGGTCGCCTACATCACGCAGAAGCTCCAGGGAGCCGAGGGCCCGTTCGTCGCCACCAGCGACTACATGCACGCGGTTCAGGACCAGATCCGCCAGTGGGTTCCGGGCGACTACTACACGCTCGGTGCCGACGGCTTCGGTTTCGCCGACACCCGCGCAGCGGCACGTCGTTTCTTCAAGATCGACGGTCCGTCGATGGTGGTCCGTGCACTCCAGGGCCTCGCGGACAAGGGGCAGGTCGAGCGCTCGGTGATCGCGCAGGCGATCTCGAAGTACGACCTGCACAACGTCAACGCCGGCACGAGCGGAAACGCCGGCGGCGAGAGCTGAGCGCGGTGTGACCGGATCGTCTCCCGCATCGATGGACAAGCAGGCGACACTCGCCTGGTTGCGCAGAATTTCGGGTGATCTCGCCACGGCGACCATCCAGCGCCTGGATGACACGCTGCCCTGGTACGCCGACATGCCACCGGCCCGCCGCTCTGCGGTCGGGCTGGTGGCCCAGGCGGGCATCACCTCGTTCATCCAGTGGTTCGACGATCCCACCTCCACTCCGTGGATCGCGGCGGACATCTTCGCAGCCGCTCCCCGAGAACTTCTGCGCAGCGTCAGTCTGACCCAGACGCTGCAGCTCATCCGGGTGACCGTCGAAGTCACAGAAGAGCGGGTCGCGGGCAAGGGCGAGGCCCTTCGCGAAGCCATCCTCCTATACTCCCGTGAGGTCGCCTTCGCTGCCGCTGACGTGTACGCACGCGCGGCCGAGGCACGCGGACTGTGGGATGCCAGACTCGAAGCCCTGGTGGTCGACTCGATCCTCACCGGTGAGGCTGACGAGGAGTTGCCCAGCCGCATCGCCGCCCTCGGCTGGCACGGTCACGGCGAAGTGTGCGTGCTCGTGGGCACGACTCCCCCGCAGTTCGATGTCGATCATGTGCGCCGCACCGCACGCAAGCTCGCGGTCGATGTGCTCATCGGAGTCCAAGGCTCGCGTCTCGTCCTGGTTCTCGGCCGCGCGCGCGTCGCCGGTCGTGAAGAGGTCGCCGATGAACTCGCCTTCGAGGACATCGCTGCACGACTCGAGCCGTCGTTCGGCCCCGGCTATGTCGTACTCGGTCCGCCGGTGGCTGCGCTCGTCGATGCCGGACAAAGCGCACGTGCAGCGCTAGCCGGATTCGCGGTCGCACGCGCCTGGCGCACCGCTCCACGGCCCGTCGAAGCCGATGACCTGCTGCCGGAGCGCGCACTCGCCGGCGACCCGCTCGCGAAGCAGACCCTCATCGAGCGGATCTACCGCCCGTTGCAGGCCCACTCGACAGACCTGGTCACGACGCTGTGGAGCTACCTCGACAACGGACGCTCACTCGAGGCGACGGCGCGAGAGCTGTTCGTGCATCCGAACACCGTCCGCTACCGCCTCAAGCGCGTCAGTGAGGTCATCGGGTGGGATGCCACCGGTCCTCGCGAGGCCCTCATTCTGCAGACTGCACTGATCATCGGCTCCATCGGCGCCACCGATCCCGTGCGTCGCCGGCCAGGTAATCGCCGCACACGCTGACTCAAGTGGCGCACGCTGTGCGCCACACACAAGGGAATCTCGGAATCTTGTGAGGGTTCATCCACCGTTCTGGCGCGAAGGTTGGCAGACTGAGTAGGTGATTGTCGTCGCCTGCCCTGGACAGGGCTCCCAGACCCCCGGCTTCCTCTCCCCTTGGCTCGAACTGGATGGCGTCGCCGACAGCCTCGCGGCCTACTCCGAGGCTGCAGAAGTCGACTTGATCCTGCATGGCACTAGGTCCGATGCAGACACGATCCGTGACACGCGCATCGCACAGCCGCTCATCGTCGCGGCCTCGCTCATCGCGTCTGCCGCGCTCATTGAACGCGCGGGACGCGCTCCGGACGGCACCGCGGGGCACTCCGTGGGAGAACTCGCCGCGCTCGTCGGCGCCGGTGTCGTCTCGCCCGAGCAGGCGATGCGCCTGGTGGGTGTTCGCGGTCGCGCGATGGCGGATGCCGCAGCCCGGACCCCGACAGGGATGAGCGCAGTGATCGGCGGCGACGAGCAGGCCGTGCTCGCGCGCGTGGCCGAGCTCGAACTCTCACCGGCGAACTACAACGGCGGCGGACAGATCGTGGTCGCGGGCGCACTTCCCGCCCTGGCAGCGCTGGCCGAAGAGCCGGTCAAGGGAACGCGAGTGATTCCGCTGCAGGTCGCCGGCGCGTTCCACACCTCCTACATGGCATCGGCGGTCGAGGCGCTGCGCGCCGCGATCGGCGAGCTCGTTCCCAATGACCCGCAGATCACGCTTTGGACCAACCGCGACGGTTCGACCGTCACGTCTGGGGCCACCGCGCTCGACCTGATCGTCGACCAGGTCTCCTCGCCGGTGCGCTGGGATCTGTGCATGACCTCATTCGCCGACAACGGCATCACCGGCCTCATCGAACTCGCACCCGCCGGGGCCCTCGCCGGTCTCGCCAAGCGGGGCCTGCGCGGCACGCCTGTCGTCGCCGTCAAGACACCAGAAGACCTCGACGCAGCGGCTGAGCTGCTGAACGGAGCAGCCGCATGACCGCCACGCTGAAGCAGGCCACCGGCCCGCAATACACCCGAATCCTGTCGTTCGGCGCCGCGCGTGGCGAGAACGCGGTTCCCAACGACGACCTGATCGGGCCGATCGACTCCAGCGACGAGTGGATCCGTCAGCGCACCGGGATCATCACCCGAGTGCGGGCGAACAAGGAGACCGACGCTGTCGATCTCGCCTCCGTCGCCGGCGCCGAGGCGATCGAGAAGTCGGGCATCCCGGCATCCGATATCGATCTGGTCATCGTCGCGACGATCAGCAACCCGAGGCAGTCTCCTTCCGTCTCGGCGATCGTCGCCGACCGCGTCGGCGCCAATCCAGCAGCGGCATACGACATGAACGCGGCGTGCGCCGGTTACTCCTACGCGATCGCGCAGGCCGACGCACTGATCCGGTCGGGTGCCGCGCACTACGCACTCGTGATCGGTGCGGAGAAGCTGTCCGACGTCATCGACCCCACAGACCGCAGCATCTCGTTCCTGCTCGGTGACGGCGCCGGCGCAGCCGTGGTCGGGCCGAGCGAGACCCCAGGCATCGCCCCGGCTGTGTGGGGCTCTGACGGTTCGAAATCCGAAGTCGTCGCCATCAACGGGACGCTCACCCAGTTCCGCGACGGCGAAGTGCCGTGGCCGACGCTCCGCCAGGAGGGACCGGCAGTGTTCCGCTGGGCGGTCTGGGAGATGGCCAAGGTCGCGCGCGAGGCCCTCGAAGTCGCAGGAATCGAAGCGGCGGACCTCGCCGCCTTCATTCCGCATCAGGCCAACATGCGCATCATCGACGAATTCGCGAAGCAGCTGAAGCTGCCGGAGACCACCGTGATCGCGCGAGACATCGAGACCACGGGCAACACCTCGGCGGCATCGATCCCGCTCGCGAGCCACCGGCTGATGGCCGAGCATCCTGAACTGTCCGGCGGGCTCGCACTGCAGATCGGCTTCGGCGCCGGTCTGGTGTTCGCCGCGCAGGTCGTCGTCCTCCCCTGATCACGTCCGCCGATTGCCTAAACTGTTCATCGGTTCCGAATACAACCCGCAAGAAAGAGGAAAACCACATGGCTTTCACCAACGATGAGGTCCTCGCCGGCCTCTCCGAGCTCATCACCGACGAGACCGGCATCGACGGCTCCGAGGTCGCGCTCGAGAAGTCCTTCACTGACGACCTCGACATCGACTCGATCTCGATGATGACGATCGTCGTCAACGCCGAGGAGAAGTTCGGCGTCACCATCCCCGACGACGAGGTCAAGAACCTCAAGACCGTCGGCGACGCGGTCAACTTCATCGTCGCCGGCCAGGCGTAAGAACTGACGGATGCCACCCTCGCGGTTCGCGGGGCGTGGCATCCTCTGCCTTCCCTCTTCCGAGACCGCTTTCGTCCCCTTCGACAGGAACCACACCCAATGACCAAGCGCATCGTCGTCACCGGAATCGGCGCCACTTCCGCCATCGGCGGTACGGCTCCGGAGAACTGGACCAATCTGCTGGCCGGCATGTCCGGGGGCCGCACCCTCGAACATGAGTGGGTCGAAGAGCTTCAGCTCCCCGTCACCTTCGCCGCCGAGGCGATCGTGCGTCCTGAAGAGGTTCTCGCGCGGCCTGTCGCCAAGCGCCTGGATCCTTCCTCCCAGTTCGCCCTGATCGCAGCCATGGAGGCGTGGGAGGACGCCGGTTCTCCGGATGTCGATCCTGAGCGCCTCGGCGTCGACTTCGCCACCGGTATCGGAGGTGTGTGGACTCTGCTGGACGCCTGGGACACGCTGCGCGAGAAGGGTCCTCGTCGCGTCATGCCGATGACGGTGCCGATGCTCATGCCGAACTCGGCTGCCGGCAACCTCTCCCTTCACTTCACCGCACGGGCCTTCGCTCGAACGGTCGCGTCTGCCTGCGCGTCGAGCACAGAGTCTCTCGTGAACGCGTACGAGCATCTGCAGTCGGGCCTCGCGGATGTCGTCATCGCCGGAGGCACCGAGTCGGCCATTCACCCGATCACGATCGCGTCGTTCGCGTCGATGCAGGCGCTGTCGCGCCGCAACGACGACCCTGCCACGGCCTCCCGCCCGTACTCGGAGGATCGCGACGGCTTCGTCATGGGCGAAGGAGCAGCTGTGCTCATCCTCGAGACCGAGGAGCACGCCAAGGCTCGTGGCGCCAAGATCTATGCCGAGCTCGTCGGCGGCGGCGTCACGGCAGACGCCTATCACATCACCGCCAACGCCCCAGAGGGCGCGGCGCGTGCGGTCACGCTCGCGCTTGAAGCCGCCGGGCGCACACCGGATGACATCACCCACGTCAACGCGCACGCGACCTCGACCCCGGTGGGAGATCCCAACGAGTACGCCGCGTTGAGGAGCGTCATCGGCGACCGTGTGCACGACATCCCGGTGTCGGCGACCAAGGCATCCACCGGCCACCTGCTCGGCGGCACCGGTGCACTCGAGGCGATCTTCACGATCCTCGCCATCCAGAACCGCGTCGCTCCTCCGACCATCAACCTCACCACGCAGGACCCGGAGATCCCGTTGCTCGTCTCCGGCGACGCACAGCCCCTGGGCGACGGACCGCAGCTGGCGATCAGCAACTCGTTCGGCTTCGGCGGGCACAACGCCGTCGCAGCGTTCGCGTCTTACGAAGACTGAGCGCGGTTCTGGTCGCAGTTTCCGCAGTTTCCGCCGTTCGGACGTCGGAAAGGCGGAAACTGCGACCTGGACACGACCACTCTGAGCTGAGCTGTCGACTCAGCGCGCGGCGACATCGGCGAGCCGGCGCGAGCGCTCCTCACGTCTTCGAGTGATGCGCGGCAGAAACCAGCCGATGAGCGGGCCCACCCCCAGCGCGAAGAGCACCGTGCCCACCCCGAGCGGACCTCCCAGCAGCAACCCGATCACGAGCACGCTGCCTTCGATCAGCGTGCGGGCCATCCACACCTTCCAACCTGTGACTCGCACGAGACCCGTCATCAGGCCGTCGCGCGGGCCGGGACCGAAGTTCGCCGCGACGTACAGACCGGTGGCGAACGACAGCAGAACAAGTCCGAGGACGAACATAGGCGCGCCGACCCACATCGACGGTGCCGCGGGGATCAGAGCGAGCGTCGCATCAGCACTGGGCCCGACCAGCAGTGCGTTCAGCAGCGTGCCGATACCGACACGTTGCCGGAGCGGAATCCAGAGCAGCAGCACGACGACGGCGACGAGATTGGTGACGGTCCCGTATCCGAGGCCCGAACGCCCCGAAACACCGACCGCGAGCATGTCCCAGGGAGAGACCCCGATCCCACCGCGCACCATCAGGCCGAGCGCGACGCCGTAGAGGAAGAGCCCGACGAGCAACTGGACAACACGCTCGAAGAGGTCGCGTCGGCTCGTGGCCGTGAGAGGGAGGAGAACTGAACGCAGCTGCATGATTCCATCGTGGAGGCCGCCCGAAGAAGGACAACGAGGCCACTCTCCGAAAAGTGGCCTGATTAACTGAGTCCACTTTGCGGCATGCTGGACGAATGACCTCTCGACTGGTTGAACAGCTCGGCGTGAAGAACGTGGCCGGGTCCACCGCCGCGCTGCTCGCCGATCAGATCCGCGCACTGATTCTCGACGGCCGTCTGACAGTCGGAGAGCGTCTGCCCAGCGAACGTGCGCTGGCGCTGGAGCTGCGTCGGTCGCGTTCCACCATGACTCGGATGTACAGCCTGCTGGAGCGCGACGGCTACGTCGCACGTCTGCATGGTGGCAGCACTCGCGTCGCTCTCCCCCATGCCGGGGCCTTCCCGCGAGAGTCAGAAGACGATTCCGCGATCGACTTCTCGATAGCGTCGATGGACTCGACGCCGGGGCTCTATGACGCAACGGTGCGTTCGCTCCCTCGCCTTGCTGCGTTGCGCAGCACGAGCGGATACTCGCTGCGAGGTCTTCCCGAGTTGCGTGATGCGGTCGCCGCGCGCTTCACTCAGCGCGGGGTCGAGACCGTCGCTGACGAGATCATCATCACCTCTGGCGCAATGAGCGCACTCAACCTGATCCTCGCGACAATCGGTCGACGTGGTGAGCGCGCCGTCGTCGAGCAGCCGACCTTTCCTCACGCCCTCGATGCTCTGCAGCGAAACGGCTACCGACCGACGCCGACGCCGGTCGCCGTCGACGGATGGGATGTGCGTCACCTGACCGATCTGATGCTGAGCAGTCGCCCCCACGTCGCCTACCTGATCCCCGACTTCCACAACCCGACCGGCGCGAGCATGACGGATGCGCAGCGCACTCGAGTCGCCACCACCGCGCGAAACTCGAACACGCACCTGATCATCGATGAGACGACCACCGAACTCGATATCGATCGAGGGTGGTCGCCGCTGCCGATGGCCGCCTTCAGCCCCGAGGTCATCACCATCGGCTCGATGTCCAAGATCGCATGGGGCGGGCTGCGGCTGGGATGGATCAGGGCAGAGCGCTCACTCGTATCGCGACTGCTCGCAGCGCGACCGTCGTTCGAGCTCGGCACCGCTCTGCTCGAGCAGTGCATCGCGGTCGAGCTCCTCGAGGAGATGCCGGCGCTCACGGCTCACGTGCGCTCCCGCCTGCATGCCGGGCGCGCGGCTGTGGCCGAGGGCCTCGAGGGTATCGACGGCCTGCGGATGCCGCTCACGCCTGGCGGCCTGTCCGCCTGGATCGACCTCGGCGCTCCGAGCTCGACGCGCCTTTCCCTCGCGGCCCGCGATCGACGGTTGATCGCACCACCAGGCCCGCGGTTCTCCACGGGAGGTGTGCTCGAGCGATACATCCGCATCCCCATCACCCACCCGCAGCAGCGCACGGCGGACGCGATGAAGCGACTACGGCTCGCGTGGGACGACGTGCGCGACGGCGCGTCCATCCGCACTGCTCAGGCGACGCACTCCGCAGTGATCTGAGATCGCCGTTCGGATGACATGAGCCGCTCCTGGACGACGAGACCCTCCTCTGCGATCAGAGGAGGGTCTCGTCAATTGGAGTGAGGATACGTTTCTCAGCGACCGGGATGGACCACCGGCATCCGATACTCGGCCTCCCGCACTCCAGGTCTTTCGTGGGCGCTAACCGACCTTGTGAAGCCATACGACGGTCGCATCGTCGCTGGCATGCCGGAACGCCTCGAGCTCTTCATCCCAGGCCGAGCCGAGAGCGACATCGAGTTCACGCTGCAGTTCGACAGCGCTTCCGGCAGCGATCTCCATGGCGTAGCGGATGCGATCCTCCCCGATGACGATGTTCCCGGCGGCATCGGTCTGTGCATAGTGGATGCCGAGATCGGGAGTGTGCAGCCAACGACCGCCGTCGCTGCGCGGCGTCGGATCCTCTGTCACCTCGAATCGGAGGTGCTCCCAGCCGCGGATCGCGGTCGCGAGAGCAGCGCCGGTACCGACAGGGCCGTCCCAGTAGAATTCGGCACGGCGAGATCCTTCGAGCACAGGCTGTTCAGCCCACTCGAAGTTCACTGCGCGACCGATAGCGCGTCCGACCGCCCATTCCAGGTGCGGGCAAAGCGCGCGAGGTGCGGAGTGGATGTACACCACTCCGCGTGCGTAAGCCGTCGCCATGATCTCTCCGTTTCTTCAGGTGCGTCTTCCCCAACGACCTGGGCCAACGAAGTGTGGCGAGAATATGCGGTTATACGCTGATTATCGCCCAGACTGAACGAAATCACAAGCGTGTGATTATGCCGGAAGCCCCGGCCTGTCGACCGGGGCTTCCGTTGTCAGCGATACGTGTGCGTCACGCCTCGCTCATCGCCTGCTTGACCTGCTGTCCCTTGGCCGCGTAGTAGGCAGCGCGAGCAGCATCCTTACGTGCCTGCTCCGCGTAGCCGGCCTCCAGCACGTCCTGCGGGACGGGGTGGTTCTCGACCTGGTCCGTGCCGTTGTACTTCTCGATGTACGCGTCGAGCTCTGGGCCTGACGTCCACGACGTGATGAGGTTGTAGCGGGGCTCGGAACCGACATGGGTCGCGGCGTGCCACAGACGCTGCGTGTCGATGATGAGCTGTGCGCCAGCCGGAAGCGAGATCCGCACCTCGCCCGCAGGGTCCGTGCGGTTCTCGCGCAGGACGAAGAAGCTGTCCTTGTCATCGGTGAGGTTGAAGAACCCGCGCACCACCCAGCCGGTGCCGTCAGGGTTCAGACGGTTGTTGTCGTCCTGGTGAAGGTTGTAGAGGCAATCGCCGTACGGCGTCGGCTGCAACTCGATAACGCGGCAGCGACCGACGTTGGCTCCGGGCTCCTGCGCGCGACGCGTGAGGTTCGGGGCCTTGGCGACCTGCGAATCGATCCACACGCCGTCCTTGTCCGTGCGCGGCGGCTTGTGGTTCCAGAAGCCGTTGCACTCGATGTCACCGAATGCGCTCGCGAGCGGAGCGAAGCGGGTGTCGCCCGACGACTTCCAGTCGTTGTACTCGATGTCCAGCCATTCCTTCGGATCGAGATCCTGGTTGTAACTGTCGAGGACGACGAAGCCCTTTTCCTCGAGTGCAGCGGATTTGATGTATCCCATGATTCAGGTCATGTCCTTTCATCGGGGGCCAGCACGTTTTAACAGGCCCTGATAAGGCAAGCCTAACAGTGGGTTCAGCGGCGCCAGCGTGGCCCGCCGGCGCCGAATCGACGGCGGCTAGACTCTTTGACGGCGGAGCGTGGGATTTCGCCGCCGTGAGGAGCAAGAGCGAAGAACATGGCAACCGCCACGAATGTCGAAGCGACCGCCGTCAACACGATCGAGTGGCTCTCTGCTCCGGACACGACGATCGTCGTGCCGGTGTATCAGCGCCAGTACCGCTGGGACATCGGCGGATGTGAGCGTCTGCTCTCCGACATCCGCGCCGTCGCCCGCGAGGGCGAGACGCACCGCCACTTCATCGGCTCCATCCTCTCCGCGCAGGATGCTTCCGAGATCGATCTGATCCTCATCGACGGTCAGCAGCGCATCACGACTCTCATGCTCCTCGTCGCCGCTCTGCACCACGCTGTCCGCGATTCCGACCCCGCCATGGCGGCTGAACTCGAGCGTGTGCTCGTTCGCGCGGATGACCGCTCCCGCACCAAGCTGCGCCCCCATCACGCATGGGCTGAGCTCTATGAATCGGTGGTGCTCGATCGACGCGATGACGCCGACCGTGAATCGCGATTCGACGACAACTACGCGTTCTTCCGCAGCCAGGTGCACGCGGATGAGGCACCGCTCATCTGGCGCGGGTTGCAGAGGATCGAACACGTCTCGATCACTCTCGGGCCGGCGGCGAATGCCCAGCAGATCTTCGAGAGCCTCAACTCCACGGGTGAACCGTTGCGTGACCACGAACTCATCCACAACTACATCCTGATGGGGCTCACCCATTCTGAGCAGCTCGACGTCGAGGAGCGCTACTGGCTGCCGATCGAGCGCCACACAGGTGAGACCATCGGCGCGTTCTGGCGCCATTACCTGGTCATGACCACGGGGCGGGAGATCGCCGCGAACGGCGAGCACGGCGTGTACAGCGCGTTTCGGCATTCGTTCCCCCGCGTCGACGTGGAGCACCTGCAGGCGGACGCAGACGTATGGCGCCACTACGCCGAGATCTACGGCCTGCTGCTCGACCCCTCAGCGGAAGAGGATGCCGAGATCCGCCGGCAGCTCGGGTACGTCAACACGTTCGGACGCGCGGCCTATCCTCTCGCGATGAGCGCGTACAGCGACCACGCTCGCGGCGTCATCGCGCGTGAAGAGCTGGTCGAGACGCTCGAATGGATACAGGCGCTCTACCTGCGCCGCGCACTGGTCGGGCTGCCGGCCGAGCGGCTGATCGCCCGCTTGTGCCGCGCACGCGCAGAAGGCCGCGACGCGCTGATGAGGGCGTTCGCGCGAATCACGCCGTCGGACGAACGGATCAGCGCGGTGCTGAAATACGCAGAACTCCCCCACGCGGCGTATGTGCTCGGACGCATCGAGCAAGTCGATGACATCGCAGACTTCGATGTCGAGCACGTCGTCCCGCTCGTGCCCAGCGACGCGTGGTCCGGCGACGGCACTCGGCCGTGGATCGACTATTCGGAGGACGAGCGCAACAGCCACAGGGCCCTCGCGCCGACACTCGGCAATCTGACGTTGCTGGAGCAGTCGCTCACAGAGCGGGTCTTCGGTGCATCGTATGAAGACAAACGGACGGATGCGTACGCCCGCAGCGCCGTCGCGGAGACGCGCGCGCTCGTGGAGACCCCGTCGTGGGGCACGGCCGCCATCTCGCAGCGCACGGTTCGTCTGACCGCGGAACTGGTGCGCATCTGGGCTCGCCCTGCGCTCCCGGAGATCGACGACGACGCGCTCACCCCCGTGCTGGACGCGGTGCGCCGTCGCGGCTGGCCGGCGGGCTGGGACCGCGAGTTCGACTACGTCGAGTACCGAGGCGAGCATTGGGAGGTGAAGGACGTACGCGCGCTCTTCAACCGAGTGTTCCGCCGCGCGTGGACGGACGCTCGGCCGTCAGCGATCGCGTACAGCGCGTCGCATGGAGGCCCCATCTACGACGAGATGGCCTGGAAGGGCCACTGGGATGCCCTGGACGAAGAGAACTTCCTCTACATGGGCTGGGACTCGAACTACATGATGAGCGCGCTCCAGGGCGTGCTGGAAGAATCGGGTATCGCGGCCGAGGTGTTCGTGAAATACTCCTACATCGGGAACGTGATGTGATGCGACACAAGACTCATACCGACGCGCCGGCCGCGCCGACCGCTGCAGACCCATTCGACCAGGTGTTCGAGGACATCTCGCTCGGATGGGACCAGGATGTGCCTCTGGAGTGCGAGTGCGATCACGGCGGTGAAGAAGCGTATGCCCCGTGCGGTCGCCGCGCCAAGTGGCGCGTGACGATCGACTGCACGTGCGGTGACAACCATCCGCGTACCGTCGAGCTGCTGTGCACGAAGTGCCTTCGCACTGCGCGTAAGGACCTCGGGAACGAAGCGATCACCGCGCGTCCGCTGTGACACCGGTCGGGGCGTCTCAGCGATCGAAGGTCGCCGAAACCTGCTCGGCGATGTCCGCGACGGCGGCCTGATCCACGTCCAGACGGCGCACTTCGACTTGTAATCCTGTCAGCTCCGATCGAGCCGCACCGTGTTTGCGCGCCATCTGCAGGTTCGCACGCAGGTTGATGGAGGCGCCGGCCATGCCTGCGAGCAGTGCGGTTGCGGCGACGGCAAGGTCGGCCACGAGCTGGGGATTCGAGATCTGAATGAGCAATTCCAGCTCAGGGATCAGGCTGCGACCCGCTTCGCCGATCGACACGGATGAACGAGCGGCCGCGATCGCGGCCTCGCGCACGCGGCCGTCGCGTTCCGGATCGTCGGCAGACAGGCTGAGCGCAGCCCCGAGATCCGCTGATCTGAGGCCGTCGGTCTTCGCTACATCGAGCGCCTCTGTGCGCCGGCTGACGAGCCTCGCGGCGCATCCAGACGCCTGCGGATCGTCGGGGGTGTACTCGGCGACCATGCGCAGCAATGCAGCCGATGTCGCGAGCATCACGCTCGATGCGGCGCCGCCACCGGGTGCTCCGGTCGGCCGAGCGAGCTCCGCAAGCCAGTCGGCCAGCGGTGTGGACTCAGAAATCGGGGCGCTCTCACTCATGGGCGCCAACTTACCGGGAGACACGGGCTGAGGGTGAGAGGGTGCGGTCCTTGGACGAGAGTCGGCTTGAGCGCAACCCCCTGTAGCCGCGAAAGCCCACGATCGTATCGTTCAGGAAGACAAATCAGACGAGCCGACCAGGGAGCTTTCATGTCGAAGGATCAGTACACGTTCACCGACCCGACGAAGCTTTACAGCGATAAGGAGCCTCAGAAACAGCGTCAGACCGAGCCAGGGCTCGATGCAGAACTCGCTCCGAAGGCGGATCTCGGAGAGGCGACGTATCGAGGCACCGGTCGATTGAAGGGACGCAAGGCTCTGATCACCGGTGCGGACTCCGGGATCGGCGCAGCGACAGCAATCGCCTTCGCTCGCGAAGGCGCTGATGTGGTGCTCTCGTATCTCCCGAGTGAAGAGGAGGACGCCCAGCGCGTCGCAGGACTGATCCAGGACGCCGGGCAGCAGGCGTACACCATGCCAGGCGACCTGCGCGACGCCGTCTACTGCCGCGACCTCGTTGACAGGGCAACGGAAGCTCTCGGCGGCATCGACATCCTGGTGAACAACGGTGGTAAGCAGATCTTCAACGAAGATCTCACGACGTTGAGTGACGAGCAGTTCGACGACACTTTCAGGACGAATGTCTACGCGATGTTCTGGATCACCAAAGCCGCGCTGCCTCATATGAAGCCCGGTTCGACGATCATCAACACGACGTCGCATCAGGCGTACACTCCGTCGGAGATCCTGGTCGACTACGCCACGACGAAGGCGGCGATCAACACGTTCACGAAGGCGCTCGCTCAACAGGTCGCTCCAAAGGGCATCCGGGTCAATGCTGTCGCCCCCGGGCCGGTCTGGACGCCACTTCAGGTCACCGACGGGCAACCACAGGAGAAGATCGCCGAGTTCGGCAAGCAGACGCCGCTCGGCCGCATGGGCCAACCTGCCGAACTCGCACCCGTGTACGTCTTCCTCGCATCGGCCGAGTCGAGTTTCGTCGCCGGTGAGACGCTCAACGTCAATGGCGGATCACCCACTCCGTAGAGCGATCAGCGGCTGCGCAGTTCAGGCGGAAACCGACTGGCGCACGCGTTGCTCAGGTGCCGCTCTCCACGCGCTCGCAGTAGTCCTGGGAGTAGGGCGGGTGGGACTTGAACCCACGAATCGTCGGGTTATGAGCCCGCTGCCTTAACCAACTTGGCCACCGCCCCGCAGGGTTAATAGCCTAGCGGTGCTCCCCGGCGTCAGAGTGCCGTGGCGCCTCGGTGCGTCTCCAGGTGCGAGTGATAGATCTCGGCGTTCGCGATGAGTCCGGCGCGTTCTTCCTCGCTGAGTTCGCGCCGCACCTTCGCGGGAACCCCGGCGACCAGCGCCCCGTCAGGGATCTCCGTGCCGCCGAGGATCACCGCGCCACCGGCGATGAGGCAGCCCTTTCCGATCACGGCACCGCTGAGGATCACCGATCCCATCCCGATCAGCGAACCGTCACCGATCGTGCAGCCGTGCACGACGGCATTGTGGCCGATCGACACGTTCTCGCCGATGACGACCGGATGTCCGCTGTCGACGTGCACGGAGACATTGTCCTGAACGTTGCTGCCCGCCCCGACGGTGATCTCGGCCGAATCCGCACGCAGCACCGCGTTGTACCAGACGCTCACACCTGCTTCGAGGACGACCGCTCCGACAAGTCGCGCACCATCGGCGACGAACGAGTCATCGGCGATGCGCGGAATCTTGTTCTGGAGCCCGAGGACGGATGCTGACGACGAGATGCTCATGAGGCGAGACTATCCTCACTTCCGCGTGATTCCGCGGAAGTGAGCCGAGCCTCAGCTTGCTTGCGGAATGTTTCAGGCTGAGTAGCGTTGTCTGCATAAGGTTCGAATTCGCCGTTCTGGAGGAAGAAATATGAGCAAGGCACAGACCATCTCCACCACCGCCGGTGACCCGACGGTCGCCGCGGCCGCGGCGCAGTTCCTCTCCCCTGTCGTCCTCGGGCTGCAGGCTCTGACGATCAACGGGAAGCAGGCCCACTGGCACGTCCGCGGCGCCAACTTCATCGGCGTCCACGAACTGCTCGACTCGGTCGTCGCGAACGCGGGTGCCTTCGCTGACACGGCCGCAGAGCGCATCGTCGCTCTCGGCCTCCCGATCGACGCACGTCTCAGCGCCGTCGCAGCGAAGGTCGGTGAATCCGCCGTGCCCGCAGGCTTCACGCAGTCGGCCGATCTGATCCGTCACATCGTCGCCGACATCGACGCGATCCTCGTCGACACCAAGGCCGCGATCGACGGTCTCGATGAGATCGACCTCACGAGCCAGGACGTCGCCATCGAGATCATGCGCGGCCTCGAGAAGGACCGTTGGTTCCTCGTCGCTCACGTCGCGGAGTAACACGCACCTCGAACGCAGAAGGGCACCGGATTCGTCCGGTGCCCTTCTGCGTTTCCTGTCGAAGACGCGGCCGGCTCAGCCCGCAGCCACCATCGCATCCTTCAGCGCCTGCGTGTACTGCGGCGCCAGGGTGTCGACGAACGTCACGGTCAGGTGGTCCTGATCGCGATACACGTTGGCACCGCCGATGACCGTCTTGCAGGTGTCCTCGTCGCAGAACACCTCGGTGAAGTCGAGCAGCGTCACGCCCTCCACTCCTTCGGCCGCATCGCGGAGCGGATCGTCTTCGAGCAGCACATCTGCACGAGCACCCGAGCATTCCGCCTGATCACGAGTGCGCAGACATTTGTTCGGATCGGTTTCGAACACCGGGTTGTCGACCACGGTGACGACCGGGATGCCGCGCTCGGTCATGGTCGACCACGCCTTCTGATATCCGGCGACAGCTGCATCGTGGGCGGAGTCGAACCCGGCCGAGGAGTAGGGCGTGTTCGAGATCGCCGATGTGAACACGGCCTCGAACTCGCGGTCAGCGAGCTGCGCGTCGACGCCTGCGCGCCAGTCGGAGCAGGCGGCACCGAAGGAGCCTCCTGTCGCCAGCGGTGTCGCATTCCACGGGCACGCACCCTTGAAGAACGTCGTGAGATGCCAGCCCTCGCGCTCTGCGATGCTCTGGAAGGTCGGAAGCAGCTGGTACGCATGGCTGTCGCCGACCAGCGCGACCTGGGGTGCGTCCGGATCATCGGATCCGAACTCGCAGGACACGGGCCGCGAGTCGTTCAGCTGGATGAAGCACTGCTCGTCCGTTGGTCGGTCCACGCCTGCGAAACCAGGAGCAGGCAGGATCGTGTCGAGTTCGGTGTCTGCGCACGCCTCATCCAGCACGGATGCCGCGCCGAAGCATGCCGGCGGATTCTCGCGCACGTCCTCGATCGCCTGCACGCCCTGTTGATAGGCCGGAGCGTTGACCGCCCAGCCTCCGACGGCGACCGCACCGACGAGCACCATCGCGGCAAGTGCCGACCACAAAGTGACCTTGGGCGGACGTGACGTCAGCGGCTTCCACGAGCGCGCGGGGTCCTCGACGAATCGCTTGGTGAGCCATGCGAGAACGAAGCAGATGACCAGCAGTGCGACGCGATGATAGATCGTGAGGCCCCAGAACGGCACGGAGGGCGCGATGATGATCAGTGGCCAATGCCAGAGATAGAGGCTGTACGAGATGTCACCGGTGAAGCGCATCGGAGGCACGGACAGCAACCGCGTCGGGTACCACCATCGGTCGGTGTTCGAGGCCGCGATGATCGCCGCAGCGCCGAGCGTCGGCAACAGCGCCGTGTACCCGGGGAACGGGGTCTGCCCGTCGAAGCGGAATGCGGTGTACACGAGGGCGATGATTCCCGCCCACCCGAGCACGAAGCTCAGAACGGCGTTGCGTACGCGCAGGATCGGGACGAGCGCGATGATCGCTCCCACACCGAACTGCCACATCCTGCCCATCGTGATGAAGTACGCCGGCGCCGGGTCCGTCATCGTGTAGACCACGCAGAAGACGAACGAGGCGATCGACACCGCGCCGATCGCGACGGCCGCGGCGCGCAGCCGGGCGCCGCGGAACCACTTGACCGAGATCCACGCGGCCAACAGCATGATGAGCGGCCAGAGGACGTAGAACTGCTCCTCGAGCGAGAGCGACCAGTAGTGCTGCACTGTCGTCGGGTCTCCGGCGTGGGCCAGGTAGTCCGCGGAGTTGAACACCAGATACCAGTTCTCCACGTAGAACGTGGAGGCGATGATCTCCTTGACCTCTGCAGGGAGGGCCGAGGTCGGGGTGAGGAACGGAATCGCGGCGACGACGGCGCAGAACAGCAGCACGAGCAGCGATGCAGGCAGCAGGCGGCGGGCTCGCCTCGCCCAGAACTGCCCGAGTTTGACTGTTCCCGTCGAAGTGAGCTCGCGCGCCAGGTGCGACGTGATCAGGAACCCGGAGATGACGAAGAAGATGTCGACACCGACATATCCACCGCTGAGACGCCCCGGCCAGAAATGGTAGAGCACGACGAAGAGGACGGCGATGGCCCTGAGCCCCTGGACGTGCGGGATGAACCGAGATGATGCCGCATGCTCCGGTGAGCGGTCGCGGCGAAGCTGTGACCGGGTGGCCGGCGGAGTCTGCGCTGTGGAGTTCACGGCTACAACGGTAGCGTGCCGATCCTGCGCTCATGCGCAACGCCGAGCGCAGGCGTACCAGCGCCGATCATCCGAGATGCGTGACGCGTCCGCCGAGCAGCGTTGCGAGCACCGGCATCTGACGCAGGTCCGCTCCCGTGGCATGCGGATCCGCCCCGCACAGCACCAGGTCTGCGGGCTCACCGGGGCGAACGGCGCTGCGGACGCTCGCGCTGAAGGCCTCATCGACGCTCAGCCGCTCCTCCGGATGCCATGGCTCTCGCTCATCGCCCGTGCGCTCCACTGCCGCAGCGATCGCACACCACGGATCCAGTGGCGCCACGGGCGCATCAGAGCCCAACCTCAACTCGGCGCCGGCGCGCAGCAGCGATGCCATCGGGTAGCCCACGGCCGTCTGCGCCGCCCAGTATCCGTCCACCAGGTCCCGATCGTCGAGTGCATGCTGGGGCTGCACGCTGGCAACGAGGCCGAGACGGGCGAGACGGGCGAGATCGGCGTGCCGGATCAGCTGCGCGTGTTCGATCGTTCCGGAAGCCCCGGTCACGGTCACCGCGTCCAGCGCGGATGACACGGCGCGATCGCCGATCGCGTGGACGGCGACGTCCAGTCCGGAGCCGACCGCGGTCGTGAGAAGTTCGATCAGATCGCTCGGTGGGATGTTCATCACCCCGAAATCGCCGTCATCGCCGGGGTACGCGTGCGAGCATGCCGCGGTGCGAGTGCCCAGAGAGCCGTCCGTGATGATCTTGAGCGGTCCGATGCGAACGAGGCCGTGGGTGTCGGGCAGCAGCTCTCCGGTGCGGAACGCCTCCGCGACGGCGCGGGTGAGGTCTGCCGGATACACCGCGAACTCCACGCGCTGCGTCCCGAATCCACCGCTGGCGCGGCGGGTCCAGGCCTCCGCGTTCCACGCCATGTCGAAGTCGACGATGCCCGTCACTCCCCTGGCTGCGGCGGCCGTTCCAGCCGCCCGCACCGCGCGGTCGCCGTGATCCGGATCAACCGCGTTCACGCGCTTCGATATCTCGAACGCATCCTCTTCGCGCAGCATCCCATCCGGGCTGGAGAATCCTTCGCGCGTCAACGCCGCGGAGTTCATCCAGACGCTGTGCACATCGGCGTTGATCAAGTACGTCGGCACCGCGCCCGTCGCCTCATCGAGCACATTCAGCGACGGCGAGTCAGCCCAGAAGGCGTCGCGGAAGCCCGTGCCCACACGTCGACCGTCCGGCAATGGCGCGATGGTGGACATTCTCCTGGCCGCATCGAGCGCAGACACCGAATCGCCGAGCTGTTCACGTTCAGATGCCAGAGCCCATTGCACCGTGTGGACATGGCTGTCCCACAGCCCTGGAACGACCCATGCGCCGCCGGCCTCGAGAATCTGCCCGCCTGCAGCCAGTGAGCCGGCGGGAGCGATGTCGACGATCCGTCCGGCGTCCACGTGGATGTCGACCGGTTCGTCGTCCATGAGAAACTCACGCCCTGGGCCCGCGATCCGTGCGCCCCGGATCACCGCGATGCGCGAACCGACCTCTGTCATGCCGTGCGCCCCGGTCGGGCATCCTGCGCCCTGCGCATCTCGGCTGCCAGCGAGGGGTTCGCGTACACGCCGTCGCCCTGCAGCTCGGCGATGACGCGTTCGACCGTCGCGGCGTCCTTGTTCTGGCTGAGCTTCCGCTTGGCGACCACCCTGGTCGGCGTCAGGCGGAAGCCGACCGTCCCTGCAGCCAGTCTGCGTACGAACGCCTCGTCGTTGGGCCGTTCCCACATGAGCCTCGGATCAGGCATCCGCCCCTCGAATCGCTCGACGAGCCGGTCCAGCACGCGCAGGTTCTCGTCGTCGCTGAGAATCTCAGGAACGCCGGAGAGGTGCACCGCGACGTAATTCCAGGTCGGCACGGCCTGAGTGTCCGGGCCGTACCAGCCCGGCGACACGTAACCGTGCGGACCTTGGAACACCACCAGCAGCTCTCGCTCGCCCATGCCATGGATCAGATCGTCAGGGCGTCCGACGTGCCCCACTATGGTGAGGTCGTCACGGCTCCCATCGAGCATCATCACGTAGTGCGAAGCGACCTGTCCCTCGGGGCCGTCGCTGACGATCGTCGCCCACGGATTCTGCTCGATCACACGCCTCATCTCGGCGACATCGGCAAGCGTGAAACTGGGATTCTGACGCATGTCCCCAGCCTATGGCCGGCTCAGCCCGTCCGTCCCGGCGACGTGGCCGCGGTGGCGCCTTCGGTCTTCCATTCCTCCCACCCCGGTGTTCCTGCCATGAACGCGTCGATCTCCTCCCGGTTCGCGCGCAGCTTCGGATCGTGCTTCAGATACTGCCGGGTCTCGCGCGCCACGAGCCCGGAGAGCACCAGCAGCCCGATCAGGTTCGGGAAGGCCATCAACCCGTTCATCGCGTCGGAGAACGCCCATACGACGCCGAGTTGCACTGTGCAGCCGATGAACACGACCAGCGAGAAGATGATGCGGAACGGCATCACCGCGCGCCGTCCGAACAGTCGCTCCACGTTGCGCTCGCCGTAGTACGACCAGCCGAGGATCGTGGAGCCCGCGAACATCACCAGGCCGAGAGTCACGATGATGTGGCCCCAGTCACCAGGCAGCCCGTGCGAGAAGGCCTCCCCCGTCATCAGGGCCGGACTGATCTGCTCGCCCGTCTCAGGATCGATCTGGTTCCAGGTCCCCGTGGCGATGATGACCAGCCCGGTGCACGTGACGACGATGATCGTGTCGATGAAGGTCTGCGTCATCGACACGAGTCCCTGGCGAACCGGGTGACTCGTCTGCGCAGCCGCTGCCGCGATGGCCGCTGAGCCCATGCCCGATTCATTGGAGAAGATGCCGCGCGCGACGCCGAACTGCACCGCGATGATGATCGCCGAACCGGCGAAGCCGCCGACGGCGCTGGTCCCCGTGAACGCTTCGGTGAAGATCTGCGCGAACGCCGCGGGCAGCTCGCCGACGTTGGCGATCAGGATGTAGATCGCGCCCAGCACGTAGAAGACGATCATGATCGGCACGAGTCCTGCTGTCACGCGACCGATCGACTTGATGCCGCCGACGAGGACGATCAGCGCGAATGCGGTCAGCACGAGTCCGGTCACCCACGTCGGAACGCTGAAGCTCGAGTCCAAGTTCTGTGCGATCGAGTTGCCCTGGGTCATGTTGCCGATCCCGAAGCAGGCGATCACGGCGAAGATCGAGAACGACAGGCCGAGCACCTTTCCCACCGGACCCCGGATGCCGCGCTCGAGATACTGCTGCGGACCGCCGTTCTTCTCCCCGGCGGAGTCTGTCGTGCGGAAGCGCACACCGAGGAACGCCTCCGAGTACTTCGAAGCCATGCCGAGCAGACCTGTCACCCACATCCAGAACAACGCACCAGGACCACCGATCCCGATAGCGGTCGCGACCCCGACGATGTTCCCGGTCCCGACTGTGGCCGCCAAGGCCGTCGTCAGCGCCTGGAACTGCGAGATGTCGCCGTCGGATCCCGGATCCTTCCGGGTGAGAAGGCCCAGCCTCAGAGCCGAACCGAGACGGATGAACTGCAACCCGCCCAGCCGGATGGTGAGATACAGCCCGGTGCCGAGCAGGAGCGGTATGAGGAACCACGGCCCCCAGATCCACCCGCTGAAGGTCTCTAGCGCGCTCTGCAAGCCTGCAAGGTCCATCGTTGCTCCCGTCTAGGTGTCCTTCTTTTGAAGGACCACACTAGTCAGGCCTGGCACCTCGGACACCAGTAGAGCTTGCGCGCGCCGATCTCTTCGAGCGCGATCTCGGTACCGCAGACGCGGCACGGGAGGGCGGCACGGTGGTACACCCAGTGCCGGTCATCCCGACTCGCCATCGCTGCACGGTAGTCCGCCGGAGTCAGGTCATCCATGGTCATCATCTGCCCTGTTTCGACGCCGATGGCCAACAGTCGCACCCAGTCGTGCCAGAGCTGCCGCACGATCTCCTCGGGTACGTCGCGCCCCGGGGTGTGCGGATTCAGACGCGCCCGATAGAGCATCTCCGCTCGATACACGTTGCCGATCCCGCTGACCACCGACTGATCCATGAGCAGCAGGGCGATGGGAGTCGACTTCTTGCGCACAGCGACGACGAAGCGCTCCTCGTTCGCGATGGGGTCGCCGACAAGCGGGTCGGGGCCGAGCTTGGCGACGGTGGCGAGCATCTCGTCCGGCGTCTGCAGCACGCACGCCGTCGGTCCGCGGAGGTCCGCCGCGGTGATGTCGGTCATCAGACGCAGCCGCACCTGACCGACGATCGGCGGTGGCCATTCGGTGCCCTCGTCCGCCAGTCCCTTGGTCTGCTCCGACATGCGCACGTGCACGCGTGTTCTCCTCGGCGCCCCGATCGACGCCAGAGAATTCTCGCCCGCAGCATCCAGAATCGGGGTGTCCAGATCAGCACCTCGTTGATTGGTCTGCCCCATCCGGCCGTTCGCGGAGGCGATGGTCGGATCGATCAGGATCTCGCCTGCGAAGTCCCACGCGCCGTAAAGACCGAGATGGACGCGCAACCAGAGATCGCCCTCGGTCTCGAGGAACATCTGCTTACCGACGGCCTTGACGCTCACGGCGTCGCGACCGTCGAGCATCGCCGCTCCCTCTGCGAATCTGCCCTGCGGGCTCGATGCGTGGAGCCGCTTGCCGATGAAGTTGCGTTCGAACTGACGAGCGATCCTGTGGACGGAGTGACCCTCTGGCATGTCAGGCCCGCGGGTCCGGCAGCTCGCGAGGGTCGGGCAACAACGACCCGTCGTGCTCGAACTCGGCGATCTGTGCGATGCGGCGAACGTGGCGCTCCTCGTCCGAGAACGGCGTGGAGATGAAGCGATCGATGAATGAGGTCACTTCTTCGAAGGTGTGCTGTCGCGCACCGATCGAGATCACGTTGGCATCGTTGTGCTCGCGGGCGAGCTCGGCCGTGGAGAGATTCCACACCAGCGCGGCCCGGATGCCGTGCACCTTGTTCGCCGCGATCTGCTCACCGTTCCCTGAGCCGCCGAACACGACTCCCAGCGCTTCGACGCCGGCAACCTGATCTGCGACGACACCCTGAGCCGCACGTATGCAGAAGGCGGGATAGTCATCGACGGCGTCGTACTCGATCGGGCCGTGGTCGATGACCTCGTGGCTCGCGTTTCGAAGGTGCTCCTGCAGCTTCGTGGAGAATTCCAGTCCCGCGTGGTCGGTGGCGATGTGGATGCGCATGCTCACCATCCTAGAAGCGACAGCGCGCCGACCCTCTTCAGGGCACCAGTCCGGCGGCAGCGGGCTGGAAACCCAACCGGACGTTCTCGCAGTCGCCCGCACGCGACACGTCGTACCAGGGTCCGAGATCGGTCAGATGCGGGCGTTCGGATGCGGGCGTACCCTCGATCCGTTCGACCACCAGATCGATCAGACCGGCGACGAAAGCGGGATGCACCCCTGGGGTCTGGGTGCGCGTCGCGAGCAGGCCGACCTCAGCCGCGGACTCGATGGCTTCGGTGTCCAGGTCCCACATGACTTCCATGTGGTCGCTGACGAACCCCAGCGGCACGATCACGACGGCCTTCGCTCCGGCGGCGGGCAGCTCGGCGATCACATCGTTGATGTCCGGCTCGAGCCACGGCTGCGTCGGCGGGCCCGACCGCGACTGGAACACCAGTTGCCACGGCACGGTGGCACCACCGGTGACGGCGGCCAGCTCCTGGATGATGTGCGCGGCGACCGCGCGATGCTGCGCGACATATGCGCCGCCCTCGCCCCAGTCCACATCCCGCGGTCCTGATCGCTCGGCGTCTGCCATCGGAATCGAATGGGTGGAGAACAGAACGTGGATCTCGGATGCCGCGATCCCCTGCTCCAGGAAGGCCGCGACCGCGGCGTCCACCCCCTCCTGGAACGGCTGCACGAAACCGGGGTGATCGAAGTAGAGGCGCACCTTGTCAGCGGTGACCCGATCCTCCAGGCCCGTATCCGTGATCGCGCGCGCGATGTCCTCCCGGTACTGGCGGTCGCTGGAGTACGAACTGTAGGCGCTCGTCGCGAGCACCAGCAGGGTCGAGTGCCCGTCATCGGCAGCAGCGGTGAGGGCGTCGTCGAGATACGGTTCCCAGTTGCGGTTGCCCCAGTACACCGGCAGGTCGAGGCCACGGCCGGCGATCTCCGCCTCGAGCGCGTCCTTGAGTGCGCGGTTGTGCGCGTTGATCGGGCTGATGCCGCCGAAATGGCGATAGTGATGCGCCACCTCCTCGAGCCGCTCGTCCGGTATGCCGCGACCGCTCGTCACATTGCGGAGGAAGGGGATCACATCGTCCTGTCCTTCCGGCCCTCCGAAGCTGGCGAGAACCAGAGCGTCATACGCCACCGGCGTCTCGACGAACTCGGGCCCGCCTGCTGCAGCGGCGGATGCGAAGGGAACGACGTTCGGAACGGGTGCACTCACACTTCCATCTTTCCACCACTGCGCACCGACAACGCCCGGGTCCTGGCGTAGGCTGTCATGGTTGCCGTCGGCGCCAGCCGCGTCGGATCTCGGTGCCGACCCGAACCCCTGGGAGAATCAGCTGTGCCTGGAGAGAACCTCACCCGAATCGAAGCGCAGGAGCGTCGCGCTCTCATCGACACCCAGTCCTACGGGATCTCGCTCGATCTGACTAAAGGCGCAGAGGTCTTCGGATCCCGCAGCGTCGTGCACTTCCGGGCGACTCCGGGAAGTTTCACCTTCATCGACCTGATCGCCCGCGATGTGCGCGAGATCTCGCTCAACGGCGAACAACTCGATCCGGACGAGGTCTTCGAAGACTCCCGCATCGCGCTGTCCGGTCTGCAGGAGGAGAACGTCCTCGTCGTGGATGCCGACTGCCTCTACACCAACACGGGTGAAGGACTGCACCGCTTCGTCGACCCTGTCGACGGCGAGGTGTACCTCTACTCGCAGTTCGAGGTGCCCGACTCCCGCCGCGTGTTCGCCGTATTCGAGCAGCCCGACCTGAAGGCGATGTTCCAGTTCACGATCACGGCTCCCGACGCGTGGAAGGTCATCTCCAACTCCCCCACGCCCGAGCCGATCAAGCACGACGAGAATGAGACCGCGACCTGGGGCTTCGAGCCCACGCCCCGCATCTCCTCGTACATCACGGCGCTCATCGCAGGACCGTACGAGTCCACCTTCTCCGAGCTGACCAGCGCATCGGGCGATGTCATCCCTCTCGGTGTCTACGGGCGAAAGAGCCTCTGGCAGCACCTCGATGCCGACTACATCTTCGACAAGACTCGTGAGGGCTTCGCCTACTACGAGGAGAAGTTCGGCGTTCCGTATCCGTTCGCGAAGTACGACCAGCTGTTCGTGCCGGAATTCAACGCCGGCGCGATGGAGAACGCGGGCGCTGTCACGTTCACCGAGACCTACGTCTTCCGGAGCAAGGTGACGGATGCCGTCAAGGAGCGTCGCGTCGTCACGATCCTGCACGAGCTCGCGCACATGTGGTTCGGCGACCTCGTCACCATGAAGTGGTGGAACGACCTGTGGCTGAACGAATCGTTCGCGG
>Ga0247738_10000048_pt1 | contig 95966 bp, 60 predicted proteins | sample UWRJL013104B2_FD_180936 | JGI IMG/M metagenome (GOLD analysis project Ga0247738, IMG submission 180936) | Plant litter microbial communities from Arlington Agricultural Research Station in Wisconsin, United States - UWRJ-L013-104B-2 | ecosystem: Environmental > Terrestrial > Plant litter >...
CAATGCATCAGACATTTCCCGGTTAGCAAACGACATCACGTCGGTGGATATCCTTATCAACAACGCGGGTATCGCAAACTTCAGTAGCTTCTCTGGCGAAAGCACCTTAAGCATCGCTGCCAGTGATGTGAATTACATTAATAAAAACTACTCTACACCTAAAAACTCTACTGGCTAAACGAATTGAGGCATTGGTATGCTATAGCGCGAATAAAGTGCAATAGATATTATTAAGGACGCCCATGCCAGCAATTACTGGTTTTCCACCAGATAACAATCTTTGGTTAGTTAAATGGATAGATAAAATTAGATTGGCGCATCTATCTACCAAATCAGCCTCCGTCTCAGTTCTTCTGCAAAAATTAAATATTCTCGATCCAAAATTACTACCATCATTGAAAGGCAAACAGCTGCAGGAAATTTTAAATCCTCAGTCTGAGCAGAATTACCAAAGCGTTAGGGTACTCGTCGGTGTACTTCCTGAAATTGATATTGGAGCAGTGTTTCAATCATCCCGAAGGGTAGCTCAACTACCGTCTACAAATGTTGATCTCAAAATTCCTCTGGCTGAACTATCTTGCGAATCCCGAGGAGTGTTGGATTTGGAGGACTGCCCGCACAATGAATGGCCGCCGGAAATGCCATATAGAGTGTTGAATAAATTTGAGTATCACATAGACAAAAAGGAATGTTACGGATCGAGTTGTCTCATTTTTAAAACGTCAACTACGGACTACATTATTCCGAGGTCAGTGATTTTTAAAACGTTCTACGCTCAGAATGTTAAATTTGCCCGGGCTTTTACAAACGGAGATTGGCCCTCGCAGTGCGAAACATTGATTTGCATGAAAGAGCTAGAATCTGGCCTAAAAACCGAAATAGATAGTGCAACCGGCGACTGGAATATTGTATTGCAATTGAAGGTCCCACCCGAGCTAGCACCGTTAATTGGGATTTTTATTTTTGACGAATATGGGAAAAAGTGCGCATCATCAATTTACTCTTCAATGTTCAAAGCCAGACATAACAATGGCGGAAACGCTTGGTTTATAGATGCCAGAATCCCATTCCAAACCTCGCCTGAAAAACCTCTAAAAATGTCTGTACAGGGATTTGCGCTTAAGAGGTATACATTTGCAAAGGATGATACTCCATCAAAATTTCTTGTAACAAAAATTGTAGGATCGTCTTTACCCGAGCTGCCTCAAATTAATCGCGCGTATGTCGTCAATGGTCAGCAAGGTGTTGAGCGAGTTAAAGTTGATGAGCCTGCGCCATTTGCGAATCAAGCTGCTACAAAACCAGCGAATGCGCATACAACAATTGATAACAACTCTGATTCGAACGAGACATTTGGAACTACAGAAATTTTCACATCCTCATTCACTTGGATAAATCCCCCTGTAGTGAAACAGATGCAGAAGTCTTCAAGCAAGAGTTATAACAAACCAATAAAATCAGCTGATATAGATGATAAAAACTCGAATCAAGTATCAGCGGGCAACAATACATATTCCAATACTGCTAAACCAGAAGCGAATATAAAAACGTTAATACGTAATCCTGATAAACGTTTTGAGAACCTAATGACGGTTCTAAGAGATTTGAAAAATCAAAATAAGATTTTTGGCCATAGCATTGTTGGTCCATTAGAAAAAACTCAAAGCATAGAAATCGGAGGCATTCCTTGCTGGAATTTTCTCGATGAAGAGTCTCGTTTAACTGGAGAATGGCCAAAAAAAGGATGGCGAATGAAAAAGCACGCAGAAAAAATGCCAGATGGAGGAATTAAATTTGGGCAACCAAGAGCAGCTCTAGTGGCCAAAATCGAATATACCGAAAATGATTATGGATACTGGATTGAGATTGAACAGAAATCCGCAAGCTATAGATCACCTTATCTAACAAATGTTACGTGTGACGCTTATGAACTGATACAGCATTCAGTTGAAGTCATTGCCAGAACCGAAGCAAAAAATCTTGTAAATGATTTGACTGCTGGTGCAGAAGAATTTGAAACGACCTCGCCTCCCTTTATTAAAGCATACAAGCACGGCTACGTTAAAAACACCGCAGGTGATTTATCTCAAACATCAGTATTAAATTTTCTAAAACGATGTCATGACGGAAGTTGATAAAAACAGCCTTCACGCTTTATCCAAAGTTTCTAAAACTATCTTTAAATTAAAGAGTATATAAAAGGAAAAAATAAAATGAATTACTTGCACGGAAAACGACTTAATCCATTACCGCATGAAATGACGCGATTTGAACAAGCTTTAGAGCGTCTAAGCCAGGCAGCAAACGAATATCACACCAAAAAAGCAAAAGCCAGTCTTTTAAGCGGTGAAACTGCTGAACAGAAAACGGCGCGGCTGGAAGAACTGAACGCCGACTTAAAGCACTTGCAACGAGAATTAAGATTCACTGAAGTTATTGGAGAGGTGGAAACGCGACTTGAAGAATATCGTCTCACATCAAGACGAGGCGACGGCGACACGCGGGCCGATTCAAAGATAAAACGCCAACTAATGGAAAGCGAAATGTATCATCCGACTGAAGCCCTGGAACAATTTATGCGCGCAGATGGAAGACCTAAACCTAGCTCAAAGCATACCGCCCATCACATAGCCCCGGGTAAAGGTAAAACAATCTTTGCTGCACGTGCGAGAGCAAGACTTCATTTTCACGGGGTGCGGATCAACGATGCTGACAATGGGGCTTGGATGTTGACATACATCAAGGACAAGGGACATTGGAGCATGCCAACTGCTAATGCCCACCGAGAAATTCACACAAAAAATTATGAAGGATGGGTGTACAGAATTGTTAACGCTGGTATGGACGAACAAGGCGTACGTTCTGGACTACGTCGAATAGCTGATTTGCTTGAATCTGGAAAACAACCAGTTGAGGTAACTATGTCCCCCGATGAATCGTGGAGTGGTGTGTGAATAATATTTTTCGAATCAAAAATGATAACTTCCGATTTCAGGAGCCAACTCTGGATATTGAAGACGTATTAGATTACTTCCCGGAAGACTATTCAGAATTAGATGCACTAAAGTTTAGCTACAACAACATCGGACTGAGTGCTTGGTGGAATGACACTGCATTAACTTTCAAAAACATCGAAGGCGCCACACCCGCTCCAATTCCGGACATCTGCACTTGGATAGATGCGACCTTGATTATTTCATCGAAAGCTTACGATCTGGTCGCTGAAGAATTAAAACCATTCGGTGAGTTTCTACCTTTGACCTTCAACGGCAATAGGTACTTTATTTTTAATTGCCTTACAGTTGGCCAAGCCGATGAAATTAATAGCAAACAGGACATTCAAAACGGCGCATATATGGGCGTTAAAAGGCTTCAGTTTAATTCAACGGATGTTATTCACAAGACCGTTTTTAAAACTCCGTTTAACCGGTGTATGGATCTTTTTTGCAACGATAAATTTAAAAATATTATTGAAAAAAGCCACTTGCAAGGAATAGCTTTTGATGAAAATTTAGCTGGGCATTTTTAGACACATTTAACCCAAGACTTGTTTGTAAAATTTGAGATTATCATCAATCCGATTCTTCCCTATGAATATTCAGACGGGCCACACTGGTTACATCTAAAAAATTATGAATAGCAAACGGCTATCTATTTCAAAGGCAGAGCTAAGTTAACGCCGCATGAGTGTGAGTAATTTAGTGGTGGTGTCGCATACTCGAAACTGCAAACGATACGAATCCAACAAAAAGGCTGCAATATCATCAAATAGAGCCTCGTTAGCGGAAAAGAAGTCTAAACTCGCTAAATAACTTATTGTTAGACTTATATCAGAAACATTCAAAGGGATATCCGATGGCGCTATTTGATGATACTGACGGCGAGCTTTGCATTACTAACATGATCCTTCACGTAGTAGGAGCTGATACCGAATTTGTACCTTCGACCGCGCGCGTCGTTGAGCACGAAGAGTTTTTTATAACGCGCATACGCGACACCTATGCGGATTCAGTGTATAGCTTCAATATAAACTCAGCTGTGAAAGCGCGTTTAGAGCGTATGTCCACAGGTTTAGAATCATTCGAAGACGGCTCTCGCGAATTGTCACGGTTGTTTTCGGCTGGACATGTAGGTAGCAGCAAAGCAGGTGCGTTGTTTATATTTGAGCTAGGGTGCGAAAGTCAGACCGTGAAATTTTACAGTTTTATCAAATATGATTTCCACCAAGCCATTGAGCAAACTGATGGACAGGATGGAAGTGTACTTCGCATGATTGTGAAGGCGCTTATCGCAGACAAAAAAGCCATTCAGAAATCGGCGCTGGTTAAAATAAAAGATGGAATTGCTCAACTCGAAATTTCCGCAACTGATCGAGATAAGCGCGCGCCTGAAATAGCCGATTATTTCGTCACTTTTTTAGATGTCAGTCGTGTTTTAAGTGATGAAGATTTAAACAACAAACTTCTTGAGGTGTTAAAGTCAACGCTGCAGAAATGTAAAGATGATCTGCCATCGTCCGTGCCTAAAGCATTAAAAGAAGCAAAAGACATTTTGCGACGAGTACCCTCGATTGATGAGAATTCCATCATCAATGCTATTTTATCCGTTGCTGGCGATCCCACAGATGAGAAAATTCGGGCATCAATAGAAGACTGCGCGCGGCGGAGAATAAAAGCAAATAAAATAGAGGGCTTAGCATTTCGACCCGATTTGACGGTTTTGGGGAAAGCCCCCATCGTAAAAATTCGCACCGCTGAAGGGGTGGAGGTCCGCTATCCTGACCATGCTATGGGTGGTACGGTTGTACGAGTGCCAAGAGATGACGGCGGTGAAACAATAACGATTCAAACGGCTAAGATCGTCGATGAAAAAATTGGAAATAAGTAATCTTGGGAATCTAATCGATGGGCTGGCCAAGAATGCGTCAGCAGTGGTCGCGGAGACGTCCACTCACGTATCCGTTTCAAACGTGCAGTCAGAGGCAGCAATCTACATTACGCAAGCTTGCAATAAAGTCGGTTGGCCCTGTTCGCTTTTTGATGGGGCCGATCAGCCGTGTGAGATAACAGGGATTCATGAGGACTTCGCTCCATTCCGCGCTGTGATTGTCAAACCTCCCCAATCACCCGGAGTGCTGCCAGTCTTAACTATCACGGGACTAAATAACTTTCTACAGTCACAGCCCTCACACAGCGAATGGTTAGTTGCCGGTCTATCGGAGCGAATTATCACCCGATCTATCGTTTTGCGTCCGTGGGACGACGAATGCGATTTCTACCCTATGCCGATCACTAAAAACCCTAGGTCACTTGTACGTGAGTACACCAACAACAGGACAGTTCCTCCAGATATTCGCCCTTTTCTCCTGGCAGTTCCTGATGTGCATGTCACCACCTGCGCCGCTTCCTTTACATGGTTAAATGCATCAGTACGAGCAATTTGCCGATCTCTAGTAAATGAAATAGATGCAGAGACTGGAGCTTTAAAATGCAACGGAACACCAAAGCTTTCCATCCTCTTTCCAGAACCCACGGAAGATTTATCACTTTCGTTTTCGTTGGAAAATTTTAAATATCTCCAGATGGCTGCTACATGGGTTTTCGACAATGAACGGGAAGCGGAATCAAGACATACCCTAATGGTTAATGAAATTGCGAGAGTCGGAAATGCTAATGCAAACCTTGCCGAGTGTTTCGCGATCCATATTTCGTCCGCTCTGAGTAGCGCTAAAATCGCCTACCAAATGATGTTATCTGATGTAAGCAAAGACACGCTTAAAGCGCTCGGTGACCTTAAAAAAGCGGTAACAGAAGAAACGGCGAAGGTGACTGAAGTTACCCGACAGTTAGTTGGGGGCGTATCTGCCGCCATTGCCGTGGGTATCGGATTGATTGCTACTCGCGTGTCAACAAGCGCACATCCTGGACTCATCGCTACGGTCATGGTTTTGGTGGCAGTCTACGTAAGTGTAATTATATATTCGGGAGCACAATTTGTTTCCATTCAGCGGCAGTTACGTACTGACTGGCAATCGAAATTATACCGATTCTTGCCTAGCGTCGATTATGAAAAAATGGTTTCAGTCCCGACTGGCAGATCAGAGCATACTTTTTTTGTGAGTGCCTGGATAAGCGGTTCAGCAGTAATAGTGCTAACAATAATCGTCTTGTTTTTGTCAGCTACGGAGAGGGTACCTGAGGGGAATAACTCAGGAAGTGCAGTTCCAAAAGCTTCGGTTGTAACGCTGCCTTCTTCATCGTCAGCAAGAACTCAAATCGTTAGGTCTACGCATTCAACAAGCAGCACCGTCAGCTCAACCAAACCGACGATAATATCGAAGCCGTAGCCTTTAGCTTTAAGGGTTACAGAACATTTCGGCCAAATGTTAAATAACTAGGCAGATGTGCCTGTAGTACGTTTCACCGTAATTATTCATTTCAATTAGTGCGCAGCCGCATTTTCCGCATACCACCGACATGTCTAAAGTAGAAATTCATAATTTAAGCTTATGGTGCCTACAAACATTTGTGCTTCCGCTACAGCTTACGTTCGTCAATCATGGAGTAACTAACCAATGGGCCATACGGTCCATTGTCCGAACATTCCAAACGCAGGCTACCACCTGTAACTTTTCTTTTTACGATTTCGTCAGTTGGCGGAGTGCCCATTCCCCACCTGGACCGACCGAGAGTGACTTCCCACTTCTCAGTCGGTACATCATTTACAACGTACCATGCATTACATGGACCAGACTGTCTGTCTATCTCCAATCTATTTACCGTGGGAGTTTGTTTAGCATCATCTTTTGGATTACCCCCGAAGGAACGGATCATTGTAGCTTCATAGACACCCTTATAAACTGAGGAGCTGGTTTTTCCGTACCAAATGATCTCAGGGTTTTGGAGATCTTGCGGCGGATTAGGCCAAATCGCCGCACGACGCAGTGTCTCCCCCCGGACTGCTTCCTCGTACAAAAATTCGATAGCGACAAGACGCCGCCATTTCGCAGGGATCTCAAATGTATATGATTCCACCGAGCCAACAACAAGACGAGGAAACAAGACTCCGGTAACAAACATAAGTGCATCGTCAAAATTAACCAGTGCACTTACGTTGAACTTATCAAGAGCGCCGTCACGAGGGCCGATAATTCGATTCCCTGCCCAGAAATCTAGCCGCCTCGTATCGGAACGTGGGTGTGCTTCAGTTTTAAGGTCTTCTGCGCTAATTATTTCCATGGCGAAATCCTGAATTATTAAAAAGTGTTAGGAAATTCCGAACCAAAACTCTAACGGACACCAACCTGATCACTATCTTTAAAAATATGTCCAAAAGTGGTGCGCACAGATTGTTTCAGCGAGAATTTTTACGTTGTAAACGACACACGGCTTTGCCTTTGGACGACAAAACATGAATCAGTGATGTTGAGAGTGCGACAGCGCGCTTGGTATGTTATACATGGCGAAGATTCATTATTTAGCCACATCAATCGTAACTGATCAAGGAGCAAGACATGAAGATATCCGCGATTTTAATTCTGTTGTTAGCGATGAACGCCAGCGCCGAAGTTTGTGAGAACGTTATCCAGCTTTCCAAAGTGGTAACTGACGAGGTAAGCGATCAGGATTCGGTAGAACAACAAGCCGATCACTTTTGCAGTGACTACAGCAAGTCCATAGAATCAGGATCAGCCATGGATGCTGGAGGAAGTTACGGCCTATTTTCGGCGTCAGTTGGGATGTCTAAACAATCGGCACAAGCAGTAGCAAGTAAATATTGTTCCTCAAAGAACAAGAGTCAAGCTAACAAGAATGCATTCAAAACATACGTGGAAAGCATCGCACCGAAGGCTTACCAAGCTTATGAAAGATGTTTAGAGCTGAAAAAAAAGGAAAAACTCAAATTTTCAGTTGATCCGGCGGCCATCAAGCCCCACGAATTTTCTGTTTCAGCGTCGTTCGTCTCCGATGCTTCATCAAGTCCACACACCCAAATTGGAATTTCGTCCTCTGATGGCGTCACTTGTGACGTGGATAAAGAAAAGAAAGATGTCTTTACGATACCTACCGGATCAACAGTAGCGATCAAGTGCAAGAGGCAAAACATCGGCGAGTATGGTTACGTGACATTTGTAAATAAGGATTCAGGAAGTGATGAACCCTTAACTTTACCTTGGCCAGCCCACACCCCCGAGGGGCTCCCTAAGAGCACTCTATTTTCGGCAGAGCAACGCATAAAGAAGCTCGAAGATGCAATTGAAAGATTTGGAGTCGAGGCCGGCGCCATCCAGCTCAAAGCTGTCGATACCGACCCTCTTTCTCAGACAAGTAAATGCGAAGAGGGAGCTAAGGGATTGCGGGGTGAGAAAAAAGGAAGGGTAACTTTTAAGACGGCGTTCATCGAGCCTCCCGTCGTAAACCTTGGAATAGCGTCTTTAGACTCCTCTGTCCCATCCAATACGGGAATGAGGTTAGCAATATCGGTACTCGACGTGGATAGGAAGGGCTTCGATTACAGCTTCGTGACTTGGTGCTATACATCGATATCGGGCGCGACCGCAAATTGGATCGCAGTCTCCAGGTGATTATCGTTTCAAAATATTACATTCCCTTTTGAGACCCAACCCCACAGGGCCTTCTGAGCGGCGATCAATCCCCGCTCAGAAGGCACAAATGCCTTACGGCGGCAAAAAATATCTCGTACCGCATTACGTAAAGGTAAATGCATTCTTAAATTTGCGTAAGTAGTGAGTCCGAGACGTTGCTTCTATCATGGGATAATCCGTAATTATCAAATACCTTGAAGCTTTCTCGAAGGTCGCCCTGCGATAGCAGACAAGCTAACTCCGCTTTCACTCCGTTTTTGCATAGTAGGCACATGTGCCTAGTTATTTAACATTTGGCGGAAATGTTCTGACAACCCCTTTAGCTTGCGAGCTTATTAGCTACGGTCCAAAGATTGTACGTCAAAGCTTTTTTTGGCACCTTGGCCGGATTGTCGATATCGGGTATTTTGAGGTTGTCGCCAAAGATTATAATCTCTGATCCTTTCATATGGCGCTGAGCAGAATAATTCAAATGGTAAGTAATGTTTCTCCGACCTCGGTACAGGGTTTCTATTTGCGGAACATTGTCATAACTGACCATCCAATATGGGATTTCAGAGTTTTGTATTAGCTCGGCGATGACTTTGTGATCATCATGCTGGTAATGATTCTGATATAAATTCTGTCCCTTAACGTAGTAGGGTGGATCAAAGTACACCAAGGTACGTAGTGGTAAGTAAGGGAGTGTAGAGGTCATGAGGACGGCCGCATCATGATTGTAAAGATGGATACGATTGCCGTACAAATTTATCTGTTTGAGCTTATCCAATAACGTTTCCTTAGAGTAGCGTGCATCCAGCTTGTAGTTACCATCTTGATTTTTGCCTCCAATCACTCCTGCAGCCAATATTCCGCTTCGATTCGTGCGGTTTAGGAACAGTGTAGCGAACGCGTGACTCAACGGATCCGTCCCAATACTCTGTTCAAAACGCGCTTTCTGCTTGTGCCACTCGTCAATGCCTACATTCGTGGCTTCGACTAATTTTTGTAGCTCAACACTATGATTCAAAGCAACAAACCAGAAATTATGCACAGCCGGATTTAAATCATTTAGGTGTATCTCGGATGAATAACCACTAAACAACAAGCCTAAAGCAAGTCCTGCGCCGCCAGCATAAGGTTCCACATAATGACCACCTGCGAGATCATTTTGACTTAGTAAAGTCTTGACATAGCGAGATAAGGCGGACTTTCCACCGGGGTATCTCAATGGGCTTGGAGTAGTTGGCATACCGCTGTGGCATCCTCCGATTATCTCGATTCACAAAGTGAATCAAGTCTACTAAAGAAAATCCTCCATGGCCATAGCTGGGTGATGATTGAATACCTTCATTTCTAAGATTTACTTAGCCCATGTCTCGTGACCAAGTCTAATACTTTGCCCCCCGGTACTAGGCTGATCGATGCATGCCTGTGGGCTAACGCAACCGGCACTACTGCGTTTTGGTACAAATCAAATTCAAAGTGACGAATAAGATCAAAGGCTCGTGAAAGCTGCACGCCATAATTATCGACCTCAGCCTTTTTTAACGAAAACTCTTTTGTCCCCGACTTTTTCGGAAACGGATACGGAATTCCAATACAGAACACGCGCCCTGGCCCAGACTTGAATATAAAATCTTGCCCAAAATAAGTCTCTGTCCCAAAGTTTTCATTATTTACACTGGATATGTGTGTGTTTCGATAGTTATCGTCAACTACGCGGTAGCTGTTCTCCGGTAAATGAGGCTCTATTGCCCGCGCGTGTTCCATAACTTGCCCATCTTTTTGCAGGCCTATTATGACCGGCGGGAGGAGTTGGCGATCCAATAGCATCCGATTTATTTCATGATACATTTTTAAAAGAGAGAAACTGAGTGACGCGGGTTGGCCAAATAGTGCTAACGGACCATCAAGAATAAACCCCATGTTGGATAATGTTTTTGGTTGTTCCTGGGCAAGCATTCTGATGAAGGTTGCCACGAGTAAGTGTTCAACAGCATTCATAAATCTAGTTATCGCCGAAGTACAATCGCCAAAGTCAGAAACTTGCTCATGAATTCGAAGTGTATCGGTCAGATACACGGAACACTGACAGTCTGGGCATGTTTGAACCTCACTACCCTTACAAAATATGAACTTATCAACTCTTGGGCCATCAGGATGCCCCTCTCCACATGATGGGCACTTTTTTAATGTCGCCTCTCCATTTTCAAGAGCCAGCAGAGTCCCCCTGACAGTGAACTCATTATTTTGCGAAAAGCGTGTTTTGTCATCGGATAATTGGTCCCATACTGCTCGACGGAACCCTTCTTTTACTGATGCTTCATCTTTATATCGAATATTGCTGCCCGGCAAGACAAAAGAAAATGCATCTGCATTGCGGTGCAAGGCAGCGACCTTATATGGGTCTACGAATCGTGAGGAGGGGCCGTATAAACCGTCGTAGTCTTTGATAGCGACTAACACCATACTAGCTTTAACGTAACCGACTTGAGTACTTGGAAAAAAACCATTAACCGGATCGCAATACGGACTCGCGTCAGAAGCAACAGCCATATCGGGAAGCCCTGGGCCCTGAAGCGCAGGTAAGTAAGACGATGCAATTTTCTTAGCCTCATCTTCACTTGGTTGCGTCATGTATTGACAGCTCGAGAGAAACTCAGCCACATACGGGTTTTTTACAAGATCAGAATGTCCGCCTTTTGAGGCTTTTTCACGACTATATGGCATCAAATTGCTCCGCTAATAACGCTGATTATTTTATTTTTGTGAGTTCTCAATAGCCGCGATCTTCGACTTCAATTCACTCGGAGTAAATCGGTTAATCTGCGTTGGAATAACGTACGGGGACGACAGCGTTTTAATGCGAGCAAATCCCACATCTTGCGCAGTTTTAAGCGAATCTTTAAAGTCCGCAAAATCATAAAATTTGCCCAAGGCTTTCAATTCATCGTCATTGTTCAAATGGGTAACAAACCAGTTTTCAGTATTGGCCAAAATGTTAGGATGAATTGATGAAGGCTCTTGCGTCGCGTATACGAAAGCTATTTTTGCTTTTGCTCCCTCTTTCGCTAACCGTGGCCATGTAGCCGTTAGGTCATCTTTTTTCCCTATCAAGTTATGGGCTTCCTCGACGTAAATAACCATATTTTGAGGTACATGACCTTGATTCATAGCTTCAAAGGAGTTTTCAAAAATTTGGGACGCTATACGTTTTGATAGCACCGTTCGGACGGACACTGGGCCCGCCGACAGATCGACAATGACTATTTTCCCATTGCGAAGATGTCCGATTATTTCCGTCACGACGTCTCCCATGCGCCTAGCCGAATGATAATTCCGATAGTTGACAATGGCGCGATAACCCCCAAATGCTTGTTCTCGACTATTCTCTTTTGCGAGGAAGTTTAGATAGGCTTCGATGTCCGCATCAACCCATGATTTCCCCAGAGTCGATGACTGAATCCCTATTACGGCTGCATTAGCTTCTTTCTGCTGGGCTTTGATCTTTAAGTTGATCCTTCTTATGGATTCGAACCATTCACAAGCTTCATTCAAACCAACATTCCCCGATACGGGAACATTTACTTGGAGAGGAGGATTCTGCGCTAAACCAAACCGAGTGACCTGATCGACCAAATTTTTGGAGATTGGAACAGTTACCGTGAACCCATTTTTCGATGGATATCCGGCTTTGTGCAAAATACATTGGAATAGAGCGTTCCGCACTTTCCAACGATTGTGATCGGACTTCAAACTCACATCTGGCTGCTCTAAGCTAGACGACATAAACGCGTCCAGATCCTGACCAGTAAATGGCGGCCTATCTCTACGAAACAATTCTTGTATGAGATTTAAACCTTGGTCTGTTTCCATATAAAAGTTAGTTCGAAGATCTTCAAAACCTGGCGTATCAACGGCTCGATACCTGACACAATTGGAACCAAACACCTCGGCAAGCGAGCTTCCGTCGTCTTGATGGTTCGCGTTGGCATATTCGCCATTAATGTCAAATATAATTTGTCCAACCTTGATCCCATCTGTCATGGCCGCAAGGCTTACCGAAGCGACCGTAGTTTTTACTGTATTTGATTTACCTGTACGGGTCATTCCAAGAACTGCTGTACGCCTCCCTAGGAAATCAGTCGGCTGAATTGTTACTGGTACTAACGCCTCGATTTGACCTCTATGTAATCTATCCGTGGAGGTATACCGAACAGTGCCAATCGTGATCGGTGTGGGCAATCCTGAAAAACCCGATTTTTTTGCTTCTGAAAGTGCTTTTTGCTGAACTTCTGGATTGATGTGGTTAACGATCTTGGCCAAAGCCTCAGCTCTTGGCTTAAATACTCTCAACCTCGTGGAGCATACGAAATTTTCTAGATCGCTTCCCAGGCGTAATTCGCCTCGATCAGAATAAAAAGTACCAAGTACCCGGCAGCGAAGTGCACCGTATTGAAATTCATTATGTGTAATTGGATCGAGGCCGTCGCGCTCATCTTCGGAGAAAATTTCAGGGGCAACTCTGCGCTGGTTGTGTTCAATTCGGGCAGAGAGTAAGTCGGCGTCAGAAGGCAGATTTGCGGGCCCCAACACTCTTAACAATATAACCTCATTATCAAATTCCCTAGTTTGAGCTAGTTTCTCGGGATTAATAGCGGTCGCGATAAGAAAACTATTATGCGGAATGCCTGCCACGTTTTCTTTCCATGTATCGTTAGTAAGAATACAAGCCTCACGAAAATGCATGGTATATACGTAACCAACATGATTTTTATTGTAGTCTCCAAGCAGCGCAACTAACGGACTTCCTTGTGACATTACCTTGTTGGTTATACTCATGAATTTTCCTCGGGTAAAAGAATTCGGACAGCGCATGGAACTAATGTTCGACGATGACTGTTGCGACGGGGTTTAGGGAAGGCGAATAAACTATTTATAATTGCAAAGGTAAAAAAGCGATTTTAAAAATGGATAAAACATCAATCGCATAGCTCTGTCTTGCGGGCCATACGGCGCTCAGCTCCTTTCAAAACGTAACCTCGTAATTTTCAAATAACTCTTTAACCTGCTTGATTGTTCCTTAAGACGAGCGGCGTTTCAAGTCTTTAGGTGTGCTGATCTGCAGCCGCTATCTCAACATCAATATATTGGTCATCAGAATGCGCCGATAGCCTTTCCGTAGTCCTTCCAATTTAGATATGACCAACAAATAATTTAAGCGCCAACCACATAGGTTTATTTTGAAGGCAGTTCGATTGAACGAAGACTTTCATTTTTTTTGTAATTCACCTAGCTAATTTTCGCATGCTCATGGTCAATGTCTTACATGGGATTAGGATTTTGACGACTGCTCAAATCGAAGTCAGTGTGGCACCATGTTAACTTTCGCAACTACTACTTAAAAGGATTTATTTATGCTGGTTTTAACGCGCACTGCATGTGACAACAATACACTCATTATACAAACCTCCGACGGAGAAATTGAAATATCCATACTGGATGTCAGAGGCCGCCATGTGAAGGTAGGTATTACAGCACCCGAGAATGTAGACGTATGGAGAAGCGAAATATTTGATAAGGATTCGGCTGCGTAATAAGTTCATGCTCTCTTTTAAATTAAGTTTTATCGAGATCAAGACATCGACGGTTCCAGCAACCCATATAGTTTCTTACAAATGTATAAATTTTGATGCATCACAAAAACACATGGATGAAAGTTCAAGCTATGACGGATAGCAGCTAGGAATATTCATTCTTGACTTTAACCAATGCTATACCATAATTTCGGTGGTTTTCCTCTTTCTATATTTGCTGTTGATACTGCGGCAGAAAAACAAAATGTTTCATATTATGCTTCATGTTCCCGACGTCATGTGTTACTCGACGTTACGTTACTTGGCAATTGCGTAAGGTGCGAGAGAGGAAAACCACTTGTCTAAATTGGAAGTTGCACTTCAGAAAAGCAATGAAGAATCTTTGGCATGTATAACCAAATTAAAAACGTCTGGAGACGTTGCGAACCTATTGGAAATACCTGAAGGTCAGCTACTTTATATCCTGTATAAAAAGCCAATCTCTTTGCGTTATAAATCCTTCGAAATAAAAAAGAAGACCGGTGGATATAGAAGCATTAAATCTCCTACCGGCGGCACCAGAATTCTACTCCAAAAAATTAAAACGCCCATCCAACAGCTTTACAAGCAGAAAATGTGCGTGCATGGGTTTGTAAAAAACAAATCCATTGTAAGCAATGCAAAGGAACATAAGAAAAAACGTTATGTTTTAAATATTGATCTTAAGGATTTCTTTGGCACAATTAATTTCGGAAGAGTGAGAGGCTTGTTCATGGCAAACCCTTTCGATATGGGGCCGCAAGCAGCATCTGTAATGGCCCAACTTTGTACATATGAAGGTGTGCTACCGCAAGGCTCACCAGTCTCACCAATCATATCCAACTACATCGCGGCCGATCTTGATCGAAAGCTAATAACATTAGCCAAAAAGTATAAGGTAAATTATACACGGTACGCTGACGACATAACCATCTCCTCAACACACAGAGAGTTCCCGCGCTCGCTGGCCACATTTCAAGGCAATAATCCAATAACAGGCGATGTTGCATTAAGTGAAATTTTAATCGAGACAATTAAAGCATCTGGCTTTGAAATTAATTTCAACAAAGTTAGGTTGCAAATTCCTAGTGTCCGTCAAGAAGCCACCGGACTCACGGTAAATGAATTCCCAAATGTTCCCCGAAAATACATTCGAAATATTAGAGCGATGATAAATGCTTGGAGCACTTACGGAATAGTGTCTGCAGAAAAAAAGTTAATTGAGAGATATGCAAAAAGACCACCTCAGATTGATTCAAAAAATCTTGATGGCTCATACTTTAAAAGTGTTCTTTATGGAAGATTAGCCTTTATTAAGATGGTCAGAGGCGAAAGCGACGATATCTATATGAAGCTATGTTTAAGTGCAGCTGCGCTAGACCCTTCTCCTCCCAAATTCATACAAAGGATGAAAAAAATGCACCAAGAATATGATGTCTTCATTTGTCATGCCAGTGAAGATAAAGACTCAGTTGTAAGACCAATATATAATGAACTTGTAAAACTGAACATCCCCACGTTCCTTGATGAAGCTGAGATTGAATGGGGCGACTCCCTCACAGCAAAAATAAATCATGCTTTAGGCAGAACTAAGTTTGTGCTTGCGGTTCTATCGAAACACTCCATTAACAAAATATGGCCTATTAAAGAAATAAATTCAGCTTTAGCTCGTGAAATACAAGGGAAACAAAAAATTCTACCACTGATGGTGGGGAACCCCGATCTAACAGGGTTGGCGCTACTTGAAGATAAATTATATATCCATTGGGAGGGAGATGCTGGAGCTATAGCTGAGAAGATCGAAAAGCTGCTCATCAAATAATGTCGCCACACCGATGTTCAACACATATCAAAAAAAATCTTGATTCAGAGTTTAAAATAAGAATTGCAACATTCGACCTTCTTGGATAAAGCTTAAGCTTAGTTTTTCTCGAGACATTCCCAAGTGAAATCACATTCAGGAAATTTACCCTCGATGTCGTTATTAGACCCTTCGCCCTGGTCACCTACTTTGGTTGATTTTTTAAAACCGTGCAGTTCAACAATAGGCGCGGCCATTCCACCACTTAGATAGGTCGTTGATGTTCCCCAACTCCCTATAGTCCCATTATGGGTACTAAGCGAGTTGGCTGGTTCGCATGTCCATGTGTCGCTTCCAGGTAGCGGATTAATACTGTCGGATATTTCAAGGGTCATAACACTATCGCCATACTTACAACCAATTTTATATATCGTAGCCATGCGAAACTCCTTAAATCAATTTAATATCGTTAGCGATAGAAGCAAAATGTAATCGCGCTTTTTCAAGAGTACGCATCGAATCCAAGAGTGGCAGCAGCTGTTGTGTTAATGATTCAAGCTTCGCTGACAACTCTGCATTCTGCTTGCGGATTTCTTCGGAATGATCGCCGGCCATATGATCCAATTCAGCGATAATTTCAGAATATCGATCGTTTACACGCTCTATGGCTGCGTTGACTTCTTCCGCAAAATTTTTTAAAGGTGTATATATTGGTAAAACCGCAGCTTCAACCGCATCGTTAATTTTTTTCTGCAAAGTTTGCCTAAAGGCGTCAGCTTCTTGAAGCAATTCTAAAAGTTCGAACAAAATTGATCCCCCCGGTATAAAATCTTTAGCCATACCTGCGACGTCAAAATTTACGCTTTTCACTTTAGGCACTTGCATTTTAATTGCGATAGTTGTCGCGTTGAATGTGGGCTCATCGTAGCTCACGGTTTGGACTTTCATAGTAATTTCAGGAACATCAGATTTAAATTCTTTTAATACCATTCTTATTTTAGGAACGTCTGCATATGCAGGTGTTTCCCAACACACAAGTTCAGGTACCTTTGTTTTAATTCCAAAGCCTACCTTTTTCATCTTCCATCGCACTTTGCATTGCTTATGATTGATCGGAAGCCTATCACGTTGCATGTAAGTTTCTGGAACATGAAGCTCCGCTAGTGTTTTTGTCACCATTTTCACTTCTGGAATACTAAACGAAAAAGAGCGTGTAGCTGTTCCCACATTAATTGATGGCACATTAAATTCTTCGGTTACCATCTCTACATCAATTTTAACATTGTCGGCTAACGCAGCGGCCCCTCCGATTGACTTTGCTGCTGCAAGCGCTTTGGCTTGCGCCCACTCTACTACTTTATCTTTCACTTCCGATTCTATTAAATTTTGGATGATTGAATTGATATCAGGTAACTGCGGAATGCTATATAAATTAGTCATGACATTTCCATTTGTGATATGAGTTAAAGAACGAATTTTTAGCGCTGTGCCTAGCGCGAAGCCCCACAGATTTCCTGTCGTTTTACGAGCTGGCAAAGGTTTATACACCACCTGAAAAAGTAAAATCAACCAATCCAATTTTGGGGCATAAAATATTTTCGAAGCGCTTTTAGGGTGCATCGAAATGCAAATAAATTGCTGTTGGGAGAAAGAATTACTGGTAGATGTAGATTTGATAAACGATATTTTCAGGAATCTTCAAAATTAAGCTATGAGATATAGAAGAGTATCCAAGTGAAATCTTTTCACTAGTTGATCGGCTGGGTTAAGGCAATAGTGATCAACTAAAGTTAATCATGCGTATGCAACACCCTCCTGCTTATCCAGTTTTGAGCTATAGCAACATAACCTGGTGGAACCACTAAAGTATCACTACCATTTCTGAGAATTACCATATCCTCCATTTTCGAAAGACTCCACGAATGTGCAAGAAATTTTTTATGTTCGTAACCGAACGCCAATGCAAGCGTCTTACTCAGAGTGCCGAGATCAGCGGATTCTACGCCTTGCTTTTTGATACGTTGAAGGAGCCGTTCTAATCTGTGCGCTAACGAAGTGGATGGCGATACGGAGACGCTCGGCATTTCAACAGGCCATCCGAGTTCCGTGCGGCAATAAGTAATAAATTTATATAAACTTGCACGCGAACCAATATTTTTTTTTAAAAAGTTAGAAACTAAATTCGTACTACACTGATTATCAGAGCTTACTCCCTGCATCTGACAAAACTTTTCTGCAGCACGAAGATACAGTCTTTGTGTCCGTAGCGAAATGTCTTTTTCACTGAGCCATGCAGAATATTTTTTAAGTAAAGGTGCCCAAGGTTCCCGGGTATTTTTTATAAGCTTATCTTGAATACGTGAACGCTCTGCGGAATCCACTTTTGCATCCGAACTAAGCCTAACTCCGAGACTTTCTTGCAAAAAAACGCTCGCCAATAAATGGCGACGAATCATTGCCACACCTAATGTTTCGAGCAAAGTTGATTCGCTGATCTCGCTGGAATGTTGGAAATATGCATCAAGACGTTCAAAAAATGGCTCATGAGCGACAAAGATAGAAAAGCAATTAGGTTGATCGCCCGAACGTTCATGCAACCAAATTGCAAATTTTATAAATGTATCACGCGCCCATCGATGATTTAGCGCAAGCGAATGTAAGTCAGCCTCTTTCATCACCCGGGCAAGGTTCAAACATGACCGGCACCGAGAGCGGCCGCCGCCAGGCATTTGCACACCACAACCCGGGCAAAGATGATGATGGTGTTGCCCGGGTATGCAAGACACACAGTAACTTTTTCCATCATTAGTTACACCATGAACAGAGCGATGCTTTCCACAGAAGCTACACGTTTTATGGGTTAGCTTTCTTCGACATGATTCGCACATTGGATTGTCTAAGCCGAACCTAGGGGCACACAAAACCCGCAGGGAAGACTTGCCGCAACTTGTGCAAAGTTTGGGATCATTGAAGTAAGGTGTGCATGATGGGCATACAGGTTTATCGTTTATTATTTTCCCGGCACGAGGAACTGATGCATCGCAACGTAAACAGCGGCGCGTTCTAATATTGCAGTCGCGACAAATCGCCGGTTCATTAGAGTAACGATGAGGGCGTGCCCAGCTATCACATAAAGTACATTTTACCTTTTGGAAAACCCTTGGATAGCAACTCGCACAATAGTCTTTTCCTTGAAAAATGCGATGAGCTTTCCTAATGGTTCGCCCACACTCATCGCAGTAACGAATGTTTTTGTTGTCTAGGCTCATGGTTTAGCTTTCGCCATTTTCAACAACAAGGCTGCCCTTGTCGCACGCCATCCCTCTGGTTTCTGTCGCTGAATAGATTTCAACTGGTTTACTAGCGGAACATTTTTAGTCTTTCTTACAATTGACTTGCCAATTGGCAGCAAATCCATTTCGGATTGAATCCAATCAGGCATAGGCCTATGAGCTACATGATGCTGAGTCAAGCCCGTCTGCAGAGCAAGCGATCGAAAAAATATCGGCCATTCAGTCAGCAACCTATGTAAAAAAGCAATTACTGGTGCGCGTTCATGATTTCGAAGTAATTCAATCGGCCCATTGCCCGCATCATTCAGTAAATAACTATTACGGCAGTGGCTGGCATGTTTACGTAAAATGCTTAATAGTATGTGCATTCCGATAAACAGCTGCGCGGCATCAATGCTAACCGGATTTTTCTGAGTACTTGTATTTGCAAAAATTTCACAAAACAGAGATAACTTTTCGATAGCCCCGGGTTCTAATACTAGTGATCTTCCTTTAGCTAGCGAACGCTGACAAACGTGGCAATTTAAATGAGAAATGTGATTGCGGTGAGGAGCTACAGGCGAATCACAGCAATGGCATGCGTCCAGTAAAGCGACTCTATGTACGGGACATATTGCGACAAAAGAAAGCCTCCAAAGGTTTTTAAAAGATGGATCGATGGCAAGACATTCAGGACAATATTGTAAACCGAATCTTCGGCGAGTCGTATGGTAAATACCTACCGAACTAATCCACGGTGAGATAGCCATGGCGTTTTTATTTTTTAAAAAATTGTGTTCCGACATTAAACGAGACACGAAAGGCTTGAGAGTCATTCCATAAACAACTTCAAATGGCAAGCCCGACATTTCTACGATCTTATTAAGAACTCCATCTGAAACATTTCGGTCGATATCACGACTCCATATCTTTGTTTTCGGCAGATGATAGGAATAAAAATGATATGCACCAACTCCGTGGGAGTGCGCAACTCGAACTAAAAATGAACTGAGCAGTTCATTTGTTTCAGGTTTTGGCGCAAGCTTCCAAGTTATCTTCATACACGCCTAGCAACCTCATCCCACTCCCCGGGCCTTACCCAATTCAAACTTTCCAGAGTAGAAATAGTAATTCGTTCTTTACCGGTCTCAATAGCTTTCACCGCAGCATTTTTAAGTAACTTTACCGTGCCGCCGATGGTATCGCCAACCATACCAAATATAACCGGTGCTAGTTCACGGGTAGCCAAACCTGACGGTTCAGCCAATGGCAAAAGCCGCTCATAGCTTGCCAAAAATCGCAGGTATTCGCTGTCGAGACGCCACCGATCAAGCACTGCCGGCTCAAACCGCGATTTCATCTGAGGATCTGAATTTAATGCATTGATGGCCGTTTGTGTGCCCGCTGCCACAATCGATAATCGTAACTCGTTACTCAATCCTTTAATCGCAGCGAGTAGGGCTCCAGCGGCTTTCCCAGCATTGGTCAAGTTATTAAATTCATCAATAATAAGGATTTTAACTTCTGCGTATTCCAAAGTTGATTTGACTTGGCGCTTTTTAATTGCCGCCGGATCTTTCTCTCGATGTGAAATGCCCAGCGTCCAAAGTATGGACGACCAAAGTTCGGACTCGTCCGGGGTCTCGGGCATTTCAACACAGAGAATTGGCGCTACAGGTGCCCCTGACTCGCTAATCTGTACGGGATGCCGGTGGACGAATCTTTCCAATATGGAGCTTTTCCCGTTGCCGCTACGACCAACTATCAGTAAGTTGGGCATACGCAAACTTTTGGGATACACGAGAAGCTGGTCCAGCTGATCGAGAATTTGAATTGCGCGCGTATAGCCAATCCAACGGTCTGACCGACAAAATAAAATTCTCTCTGGAGTCGGTAGCTCAAGGGCTTCGACTACAGAATTATCCAAGTGAGGAAACTTATTCATCGGCTCAATGAAACCTCGTCAAAAGGTTGAATTGGAACAGCAAAAGGATCATCACTAGAAAACGGAGAATCTCCCCCTATTAATTCATTAGAATTTTGTGAAGCAGGTAGGGCTGAAGATTTAGGCTCGCTCTTGGTATTAGGGATTCGAGTTGCCTTACGTCGAGCGGCTTTAGTTTTCGCTTTGGACTCTTCAATTTTGATGCGCATGCGGTTTAATGCTTCAAAAATAAGATTCTCATCAACGTCTTTACGGCCATCAGCTTTTAGCTTCGCCAAAACATCTTTAAGCTCCCAAGCACTCATCGCAGGGAAACCTATGTTGCGATAGGGAACTGCTGTGTAGCGATTATCTGCAGGATCTAGAAAGTAAATTTCACTGATATCCCGGGGATCTCGCCTGACAAGAAACTCTCGTTTTGCTTTCGGATTATTTGGATCAATAGCATTAATGTAAGGATCTAAAACGGGGTCGTAATAGGTAATGTTATCAATTTGAATACCGTAATTCTGAACACTACGCTCAAAAAAAGGCATGAAATCGAGCCTGATTCTGGAAGGATCTTCTGGTATCGGAAGCAGTCCAGTGCCGGACTTTGTAGCATCCCCAATTATTCCTAGCTCCCACTTACGCTTAGGTGACATATTGATTCCAGAATGAACGCGCTGATGATAAACATTCACGATGAAATCTACCAAATGACGTTCAAATTCCTTCAACGTTAATGCTGCATTGGCCTCAGAATCGTAACCCTTCCGCTGGCTAGGATTAGAAAAAGTTGTGCCGGGAAGCTTACGAATTTCGTTGGCAGCAACGCCCATTAGGCGTTCGACGTGCCCTCCCATGTGAGGGAGCATGACCGGACGCCACTGCAAATCAATTCCATAGTTCTCACATGCTCTTCGCAAAACCTGGCCTCGAAATTCTTTACCATTATCCGAATGCACAACATCCATCAGTCCCCAGACAGGCCACTCCCCTGATACCCCTAACTCAGCCAGATATTCTCGTTTAGGACATATCGCGTTGGCTAAGCAAACACCGACCGACGTAGCGCTCGGATTTTCAAAGGTGATATAAATGCCCGCTATCATTCTGCTGAACACATCAATTGCCAATGTAAGCCAAGGCTTGCCCAAAGGCTTTCGGTGGACCTCATCGACCAAGATGATATTCGCAGGGGTATGGTCTATTTGGACAACAGCATAGGGGTGAGTGGCGCCAGGAAATTCACCTTGTATAGCGTCGTAAAGATTACGCGCGATGTCCTTTCTCCCTCTGCGTCGCAATACGGTGCCATGCTCCAAAATCTTTATCCGATTGCGTACTGTGTTGCCATGCGGTGCAGTAATTTTGGCTAAACGACACCGCCTCTGAACCTCTTCAATCACATCTTGCGGAGTGTGCCTTTGTTTAGATAAATATAAATCTTCGATGACAGAATCGATGACGCTTTCCTGTTCCTCATTAAGCAGGCGAGTTCCGGATTTGCGACCACGCTTTACAGGCACAAGAGCAGAAACATGTCCTGCGGATTGATATTCTTTGAGCCACTTATATAGTGTGGTCGTGTGGACCCCCGCTTTTACTGCAAGCGCATCTGCTGCAGCACGTGTTCGAACAGGATCATCCAATAGCGGCTTAATGGCGTTAAATCTCCTTTGAGCTTCTTCCCACTCCTCATTGTTGAACTGGTTGATATCACGTACAACTGGCAGCGGGCTATCCTCATCCATGCAGGGAGATAACAATTCTACTCTGAGACGCTGTTTTTCCTGCGTTAGAAGATCCACAGCCAATACACTATCTATCGAGATTATGTGAGTAATACGAAATTTTCGCCCGCTAAATAAGACTTGAGTACCCGGGGATATATTAAGAAAACTCTGTGAGATGCCTACCATAGTTACGCACCCAGCCAGATTTCAGAGGCCATTGTTAAAGGCTCGTGAAGCAATACACCTATTCGCCCATCCGTCACCATCTTCCACATCATGGGGATTGCCTTCATCTGATCTTCTCTGGGCCAATAAGCCGCTGCTAAAAGGGCTTGCGGTGTAGTAGGTCCTAACGCTCTGAAGGTATAAATGAGTTGATCACAAATAAGCTTTTGGTCGGGTAAATTCCGGTATCGTCGGAGGAACTTCGCGTTTTCCAAATATGCAGTCCGAATTTCATTTTCAGTCATAATTTTAAATCGCCAGCCCCGCTCCCTACAGTAATGAACTGCTGCTTTAAACCTGGGTTTATAGCGCTTCCAATTAGCTCGTAAAATTTCACGAGGTTTAACTTCGTAAACAATCGTCTCCGTGGAGTTTGCGTGTTTGAACTCTGCCATTACATCCGGGGTGTAACGGCGCTCCCGTCCTCCAGCGAAATATTTAATGGAGAACGGCTGTTCCAAGAGTGACGTAACTGCCGGATCAAAATCGAGAACGACAAGCCAATCACGCTCTAAAGAAGATTCGAACGAAGCCATCCCGCCGCCATCCAACGAGACCTTTCCAGTCAAATAACTTCTACTAGTTCCAATAGTTCGAACAGGATTTTTACCCAGTAGCGTCATTTCGTGTAATTTCCAAATTAGTAGCGCTTATTACTATAATATAGTAGCGTCTATTAATGTAAATCAAATGATTTTTTAGCTTGGAATAGCGTTATTTATTGGAATTCACAGAGGAAGTAATCCCAAGCCCGGAGAGATTTCACTCGCGCACTGCGGAGTTTTATTTCTTGATGAACTTCCTGAATTTCACAGACAAGTTTTAGAAGTTTTGCGTGAACCTTTGGAAAGTGGTGAAGTCAGAATTTCGCGCGCACGCACACAGGCTACATTTCCGGCTAGGTTCCAATTGATCGCGGCAATGAATCCATGTCCATGTGGGTACCACGGAAATAATGATGATCGTTGCCGCTGCACCATGGATCAAGTGCGTCGTTATCGTGATCGTATTTCCGGCCCAATGTTAGATAGAATCGATATGCACGTTCCAGTGCGAGCATTAAAACAAGGCGAACTCCACAGCAAAAGTGACGGCGAAAGTAGCGCGCATATTCGCGCGCGCGTTGAGCAAACTCGTGCACGACAAATTAATCGCCAAGGTAAAGCAAATAATTTACTTACTGCACCCGAATTAGAAAAACATTGTCAATTAATTGATAGCGATAAAGCCCTTTTAGAACACGCGATAACAAAAATGGGTTTATCAACGCGTGCTTATCATCGTGTATTAAAAGTCGCGCGGACCTTGGCGGACATGCAAGAAAAAATTCAACCTGATACTGAAAATATTAGCGAAGCGCTGAGCTATCGCACGCTGGATCGTCAATAATTCCGGTTTCATACGCTTGCAGGGTTTTGCAAAGATCGTCGAGGGATTGTGGTGGTGCAAAATGATAGCCTTGCATTTGTTTGCACCCCGACTCGTACAACCAGCGCCTTTGCTCTAAAGTTTCGACGCCTTCGGCTACGACAATTTTGCCAAGGTTGTGGGCAAGATTTATCATTGCGGCGACCAAGCGACGATCACTTGCGTTGCGCTGCAATTCACCCAATAAGCGCGACGCTAATTTTACTGCGCTAATGGGCAAGCGCTGCAAATGTAAAAAAGATGAACTACCCGTTCCAAAATTATCTAGCGCAAAGTTAATTCCGAAAAAAGCGAGTGGGCGCATACACAAGCTCACCAGTTCAATGTTTTCCATGAAGGATGATTCAGTGAGCTCGAATTCAATATCCCCTGCCTGGATGTCAAAATCCTCGAAAATAATCGCTACTTCATGCACTAATCGATCATCTTTAAACTGACGCATTGAAAGATTTATAGACATGGCAATGCCGCTACCAAAGCGCTCATGAATAACTTTTAAATCATTACAAGCCTGCCGAATTGCCCAATAACCTATAGCAATAATTAATCCTGTATCCTCCGCGGTGGCAATAAACTCACTGGCACTTAGCACACCCAGCTCAGGATTATCCCAACGAAGTAGCGATTCCACCGCAACAATTTTTTGTGTCTCTACATCCACACGTGGCTGATACTGAAGAAAAAACTGATTTTTTTTAAGCGCTTTGCGCAAACTGGATTCCATACGCAATTGACGTCGCACATTTTTATTCATCGCATCCGTGAAAAAACAAAAACTGCTGCCTTCTTCTTGCTTGGCTTTGTACATCGCCATATCAGCATTTTTTAACAAACTTTCCGCATCGCGACCCGCGTGCGGGTAGACCGCTATGCCGATACTACAACCCACTACAATTTCGTAGCCGTTAATTTCTGCAGGTTCGGATATGAGCGCGATGATTTTTTCTGCGATATGTGCAATATCCGTTTGGTTTTCAACATGCGATAACAATAACGTAAATTCATCGCCGCCCATGCGCGCTACAGAATCGCTACGGCGCATGCATGCACTTAATCGTTCGGCACATATACGAATGATCGCGTCGCCAGCATCGTGCCCAAAACTATCATTGACCTGTTTAAAGCCATTGAGATCGACAAAAAGCAAAGCAAAAGATGTTTTATCGCGATTGGCCAAATTGATGACGTGCTCTAAACGATCACGAAATAAAATGCGGTTGGGGATATCGGTTAACTGGTCGTAGTGAGCGAGACGAGCTAAATGCAGCTCGGTTTGCTTTCTTTCAATTGCATAACGCAAAGTGCGTTCTAATAATTGAAAATCAATTTGACCTTTAATGAGATAATCCGATGCGCCGGTCCGAATAACATCACGATCAACCTCGATTTCCATTTCATCAGTCATGATCACAATAGGTGTCTTATTCGCTTGAACTTTTACACTATTGAGTAGATCGCGCGCGCTTACATCGCCCCAAAAAAAATCGAGCAGAACAACATCGAATTCACCGGACAAAATTTTGGCGGCAGCCGTCTCAAGTTGATCACACCAGACCAACTCATAATTCACATTGCGAACCTGTGACAAAATATCGGCAATTAGCAAATACTCGCCATGTTCACGGTCGATAAACAAAATTTTTATAGGTCTTTCCATAGTCTCGCATTTCTTTCAACTAGGCTTGCCAAGCTGAAAGTTAGCCCTGATTGATAATCGATTTAGCCTTGTGCAAACAATACACCCTGCTCAGGAGAGAATAAATAAGATTTGTTGGCATATAACAAACAAAGACGCTTAAACCATTTTTAAACTTATAGGTTATAAAAAACGAATAATTACAGAGCAGCCGATGATTGTTACAATAAGCGCCCACTCCATCCAGACATCCAAAAATCGTGACTCAGCTAAACGCTCGCCAACAAGAAGCCGTGCTTTATATTGATGGCCCGTGCCTTGTACTCGCTGGTGCGGGCAGCGGTAAAACCAGCGTAATTACTCGTAAAATTGCCTACCTGATTCAAATCTGCGAAATTCCAGCCCGCCACATAGCTGCCCTGACCTTTACCAATAAGGCCGCACGTGAAATGAAAGAGCGTGTGAGCAACCTTTTACGCGGAAGCGCAGCCAAAGGATTAACCGTATCGACCTTCCATAATCTCGGGTTAAATATTATTCGCCGCGAATATAAAAGTCTTGGTTTTAAGCCTGGCTTTTCAATTTTTGATGCAGAAGACGCACGCTCCCTGCTGAAGGAGTTGATGTTAAAAGATGGCGATCTTGATAGCGACCATTTGAATTTGGTGCAGAACCAGATCTCAAATTGGAAAAACGATTTGATTACCCCTAAACGAGCATTTGAGCTGGCGCAGAGCCCTGCCGAACAAACTATCGCACTGGTTTATCAACACTATAATCAGGCATTACGCGCGTATAACGCCGTAGATTTTGATGATTTGATTTTGATTCCTGTCGATTTATTTCGCCAACACAACGAAATTCTGGTGCGCTGGCAAAAAAAAATCCGCTATTTATTGGTTGATGAGTATCAAGACACTAATTCCAGTCAATATCTTTTGGTGCAACTGTTGGTGGGTAATCGGGGAGCGCTTACCGTTGTCGGTGACGACGACCAATCCATATATGCGTGGCGTGGCGCTCGCCCGGAAAATATGGTGCAACTTAAAACGGATTATCCACAACTTCGCGTTATTAAACTTGAGCAAAACTATCGTTCAACCAGTCGTATATTAAGAGTTGCAAACCATTTAATCGCAAATAACCCCCATGAATTCGATAAAGCCTTGTGGAGCGAAATGGGTCTCGGGGATCCCATTCGTGTTGTGCGGTGTGCACACGAAGATGCTGAAGCAGAACGCGTTGCTACCGAAATTCTGACGCAGCGCTTGCGCAAGCAAAATAAATTTCGCGATTACGCAGTTCTCTATCGCGGCAATCATCAGTCGCGTTTGCTCGAGATGAAATTACAGCAACATCAGATCCCTTACAAAATCAGTGGTGGCTCTTCGTTTTTTGCAAAAACTGAAATTAAAGATGTGATGGCTTATTTGCGGTTATTAGTGAACCCGGATGATGACAATGCATTTTTGCGAATTATCAACACCCCGCGTCGCCACATTGGCACAAGCACTTTGGAAGCTTTGGGCGGTTACGCCAGTCAACGCCATATCAGTTTGTTTGCAGCGTTGGACGAAGTGGGTTTGCAAAGCCATATTCCGGAAAAAAATCTGGACCGATTAATTCGCTTTTCACATTGGATGCGTCAGGTCGCACAGAATTGTACGCGCGGCGACCCTATTGCTGCGATTCGCGAAATGATCGATGACGTCGATTATGTAGGCTGGATGCACCAAAATTCGCCGAGCAGTAAAGCTGCTGAGAAGCGCATCGAAAATGTTTTCTATTTGGTCGAATCGCTGCAAAAAAGTTTAGATAAAAGTGCAGACAATGATGAAGACGATGAGAAACGTATTGAGGATGCTATCGCTAAATTAGTACTACGCGATTTGTTAGAGCGTCAGGAGGAGGAAGACGATAGCGACCAGGTACAGCTTATGACATTACACGCATCCAAAGGCCTGGAATTTCCACATGTATTTATGGTTGGTATGGAAGAGGATTTATTGCCACATCGCAATAGTATTGATGACAATAATATCGAAGAAGAGCGCAGGCTTACTTATGTAGGCATTACCCGTGCACAAAGAACGCTGACCATGACATTAGCGGGAAAACGCAAACAATTTGGTGAGCATAGTGCCACCACCCCCAGCCGTTTTCTGGATGAGTTACCTAAAGAAGACGTTGAGTATGAAGGTTTCGGTGAACACAATCCTGAAAAAAACACCGCTCAAGGTGCGGAAACATTAAATAGTTTATTGAATTTATTTGATTAAAGAATAAAGCAGCACACGGCTGCTTTATTTCAGAAAAGTAGAGAAATTATTTTATCGTATCTGGATCAGGGGTTTTAGTAGATACGGTTGGCGGCACGTCTTCCTCTATATCATCCACAACTTCATCGCCTTCCAAAACTTCATCATCTAAACTTTCATTACCTAAACTCTCATCCTCCAAAGGTTCTCCATCCAGATTTTCTTCGAGAGTTTCCTCATCAATTGGAGTCTCATCCAAAAGCTCCCCCTGCGAATCCAATGTATCAAATTCTTGAATTTGCTCCTGTTGCGCACCCATTACATAAGATTGATATGCCGGTACAGCTATAGCCGCCAGAACACCAAGAACGAGAAAAAATACCGGAAAAGCCAAAGCCAGAATCCAATGCCAGGTTTTATTAGGAGGTGTCGGCAAGCCATATTGATTACGCCCTTCAGTTCCTTTAAAAAACACCAGAAATACCAATAAAAAAAGATTTGCTAGCGGCACTAACATTATTAGCGAAAGCCAGCCAGACTTATCCAGATCATGCAATCTTTGGATTATCAAAATAAATCCGAAAACTAACATTGCAATATACGCAAGTGCTGCAACACCCCAAAAAACAACGGACACTTGAATCGCAAGGAAAACACCTATTCCAAACACTACATAAAATGGAATGGTCATTAGCATCGCATGCGCCCAATAGCGCAACCGATTGAGGCGTGAACTTGGCGAAAAGAATTTAATCTCTTCATAAGCCGGTTCATTCACTAAAAGAGATTCTTGTTCAATGCTCATAAATACTCCTTGAATTTTTGGAAGATTAATTATTGGTATGCGTCCGATTTTAAAATACATCCGTGACACAAACTTTCAGCTTTTAAAACTACTAACAGTAACTTGAAATAGCCAAATTGTTATTTGGTACCTTCATACAGCCCCTCAACAGAATAGTGAGCTTTGCTCGTTTCGCAAAGAATAGGCAAAAAATAACTGATCCAGGTTTGCATCTTGAAAATAATTTAAGCGGTGCAACAAGGCTTCCATCATTTGTTGTCCATAAAAAAACCAGCTGTTGATAGCTGGTTTTTATTTCCTGACTACGCAAATTAATTATTTGCTACCGTCTACCATATATTTCACTGCGCCTTTAATTTCATCATCGCTACAGCTAGCACATGTTCCCTTAGCCGGCATGGCGTTAAAGCCTACAATTGCGTGTGTGTAGAGCGTATCTAAGCCTTTCGCTACACGAGGAGCCCAATCCCCGGCATTGCCAAATTTAGGCGCATTCAAAAGCCCCGCAGCATGGCAAGTTGTACATACACTACCGTAAAGATCTTTACCTGATCTTGGGCCCGCAGATGCAGGGGCGGCTGGCGCAGCGGCACAGGGCTCACCAGACATACAGGATTTGCCTACAGGAGCAATACGCTCCTTAACGGTTTCAGTGGCTGTACCTTCGCTATAGGAAACACCTGAAAAGGTCGCCAATCCAGAAACCATCAAAATTCCTACTAATTTCTTCATCAAACTCACAGTCTATTCCTCGTCTATATTCTTTACGCACAGCTAGCGCATGTTAAAACCGCTGATTGGTTTGGACGCTTGCCAAGGCTCGCGGCCATTATAGCCAAAAGTACCAGCGATTGCTTAGTTGAATAGTAGGAGTATTACCGCCTGGTTTGGCTCAATGTTATGCTTAAGACAAAAAACTTTATTTGGAATTGCATCTGACTATGGAATACACAGCAGTCACCTTCACGGCTTATCTTAGCGCTGCCGTTGTATCGACATTGCTCACGCTAACTTACCTCTACCAGTTCTGGCACCACCAGCGCGGATTTGCGTTTGCTGTGGCTGCGGCTATCAATACACTGCACCTTGCTGCTATAGCTATGTCCTTTTCAGACAATCAATTAACCACGCATTGGTTATTATTGGTGGAGTGTTTGCACTACAACGCCTGGGTGTTAGCGATTGCATTAAGTTTGCGCAAGCAAAGCAAACAGCAACAATTCCCGCGCAGCTTACAAATTCTATTTGGTGCTGGCTGGCCTCTTACTGCTCTGATTTTTGTATTCGCCCTACTGGACAGCAAAGCAATTTACGCGCTCACCCCCTGGTTTGCGTTAGGCCTTGCTGTGATCAGCCTTGTAAGCGTTGAACAACTCTATCGTTATGCGGCAAGCAATGATCGCCAGATCAAATTACTGTGTATGAACCTTGGTGCCATTTTTATTTACGATATTTACCTCTACACCCATGGCCTCATATTCCAGGGAATAGATCCGTTGCTCTGGCAATCGCGCGCCGCTGTTTCGATTGCTACTTGTTTATTTATGGCACTGGGCGGATTGGTTCCATTGCAACAATCGAATCGCACGGCCAACTTCAATATTTCTCGCCCCATAGCTTTCTATACAACCTCTTTAATAGGCGTAGGGCTATTAATTACGTCTTTATCTCTGGGCGGCTATTACGTTCGCCTTTACGGTGGAAACTGGGGAACGGTCATTTACAGCTTTGTGCTGGTTGGTGCGGTTCTAATCATTGCGACGGTTTTTGTATCAAGCAGTTTGCGATCGCGCTTGTCCGTGCTTATTAACAAGCACCTGTTCCGCCTGAAATATGATTACCGTAGTGAATGGTTGCGCATCATCAATTACCTTGCACAACCCGCTGACGCCAGCGAAGTTAATGAGCGGGCATTTTTTGCGGTTGCGTCCACCACAAAAGCTCCTGGAGGTGCAATTTGGCTATTGAAGCAGGGATTCTACGAGCCGGTTTATCAAGCAAACCTTCCCAAGGCTGTGGATTTACAGGAAGAGCCTACCAACAGCTTGTTTTGCCAGGCCTTTCTGGATCTGGAATGGGTTTATTTCCCAGATAGCGGTGATAACGAAGCCCTTAGCCAAAACAATGATTTATTGCCTTATTGGGCGCGCAACTTTCCCAATCTTTGGCTGATATTCCCGTTAATTGTGGGTGAGGAATTGGTTGGCTTTATGGCATTAACCAAGCCGACGGATGATGCAACGCTTACATGGGAAGATTTAGACCTGATTAAAACCATTGGTCGTCAAATTGCCAGCTACTTGAAACGCCATCATCAAGCTGATCAGCTCGCTGAAGGTAAACAATTCGACACCTACAACAAGCTGGTCGCTTTTATTATCCATGACCTCAATAACTTGATTGCGCAACAAGCACTCATGGTTAAAAACGCGGAAAAGCATAAGGACAATCCCGCCTTCGTTGAAGACGCTATCAAGACCATCAGCAACTCTGTCGATCGCATGAATAACTTGCTGAAAAAATTGCGCCGGGATGAATCCGACTTGGTGAAATGCCTCAATATGACCGAGATCGTGGAACAAGCGGTAGCTGAATGTTCGCGCAATAACCAGAAGTTGACCAGCAGCATCGCGCCGGGAAATCATACCTTAAATGCCGATCAAGTCAGGCTGGTCATGACCATTACAAATTTCATAAAAAACGCGTTGGAGGCGATTCCTTCCGGCGGCAGAGTTCATGTTACACTCGTCTACGTTGATGATCGGGCAGTCATTAATATCGAAGATAATGGCTCAGGCATGGACTGGGATTTTATTCACAACCGATTATTCAAACCGTTTGAAACCACAAAATCAGGTAAGGGAATGGGAATCGGAGTCTATCTCTCACGCGAATACATCAGTGAATTGGGCGGTGCGCTCAATGTGATGAGCGAGGTGGGCGAAGGCACTACAATAACGATTTCTCTCCCATTGAACACACTGGATTAATTAATCTGCATGACTCTCCCAAACCCTAAACCTATATTGCTTATTATCGAAGATGACCTTGGCCTGCAAAGCCAATTGCGCTGGCATTTTGACCAGTACGAAACAGTATTCGCCGAAAATAGATCCGATGCCATCGCGGCCCTAAGACTTCATGAAGCCCCGGTTATTATCCAAGACTTAGGTCTACCACCAGACGAAGACGGCGTTGATGAAGGGTTCAAATGTATTCAGGATGTTCTACGCATCGCTCCTAACACTAAAATAATCGTCATGACCGGCAAGACCGATCATGAAAATGCCATTCGCGCTATCGGTTTTGGCGCTTATGACTATTACCAAAAGCCGGTCGACCCAACCACCCTCGATTTAATTGTCCAGCGCGCATTCCAGATTGCCGACCTTGAGGCTGAGAATCGTCGCCTGATTGCAACCCATCAATCACCTCTTGCGGGCCTGATTACCAACGCACCGCAAATGTTGAAACTTTGCCGCCAACTGGAAAAAATATCCCCCACAACCGTGACTTGTACTTTGCTTGGCGAGAGCGGCACCGGCAAAGAGGTTATGGCACGTGCTATCCACCAACTGAGCCCGAGGAAAGATAATCGCTTTATAGCCATCAATTGTGCCGCCGTGCCGGAAAATCTGATTGAAAGTGAGCTTTTCGGCTATGAAAAAGGCGCATTCACTGGTGCAAACAAACTTACTATAGGGAAAGTTGAAACCGCCAATGAGGGCACTCTCTTTCTCGATGAAATTGGTGATATGCCATTGAACCTGCAAGCCAAGCTACTTCGCTTCCTGCAGGAACGAGTGATTGAAAGAGTTGGAGGTCGCACTGAGATATCGGTCGATGTTCGTGTTATTTGCGCAACCAATAAAAACATTTTAAATATGGTGCACCAAGGCAGCTTCCGCGAAGACCTCTATTACCGTATTTGCGAAATGACAGTGGATATTCCGCCCCTTAGAGAGCGCCAAGGTGACAAGATATTACTTGCACGTCATTTCATGCATAAATTTGCCAAAGAACAACATCAGCACATTACAGGCTTTACCCAGGAAGCTATAGAAGCTATCGAGTCCTATAATTGGCCAGGCAACATTCGCGAGATGGAAAATAAAATAAAACGAGCAGTGATCATGGCAGATGAAAAAACCATCAGCTGTGAAGACCTGGGTTTGGCCCCTGCGCAAGACTTATCACTTAACCTTCGCCAGATTCGACACGAAGCAGAAAAACAGGCGATATTGCGTGCGCTGAGTATGACGGATAACCAAATTTCCGCAGCGGCCAAGTTATTGGGTATTACGCGCCCGACCTTTTACGACCTGATAAAAAAATATGATATCGCTACACCAGCAGGCAATGAAACCTCCCTCAATTAGCTTTTAAAAAACAACAAAAGGCAATATACCCAATTTATCCTGTTAGCACATATATAACCATATGGAATATAAGATTTCATCAATGTGCCAACTACTTATCACAATCTCTGAAAATCACGTCTCGATTTTTACAAATACCCCCAAAAATACTCACACCTTTATAAGGCAAATGCTAAAAGATTTAATGCAGGAGCCATCTGTACGTTAAGACACACAATATTCCAAATATCTAATGGTATAGAAAAATGTTCTCTTCAGCGCTGAACAACGCCAAGCTGCCTTTTTGCGGCATGATTCTTTCGATTATATTAACCGCATGCGGCGGCGCAGCGGGAATAGATGGAGAAGTATCGAGTAAATCCAGCACATTCAATAAAGCTGAAGAGGCTGAAATATCGAACTTCAGCAGCGCTGGGCCTAGCACGTTATTAAGTAGCTCTGTGCCGAGCCAAGCCTCAGGTGAAGTATCTTCCGTGAGCAGTTTAACTGCGTCCAGCAAAAGCCAATTGAGTTCAAGCTCAAAAGTCAGTTCAAGCTCTAGCAGTGTCAGCTCTACCCCGGCGGCGTCTTCAGTGCCAGCTAATCCTGTTGTAACCGCATCATCTTCCTTAAATGCAGTGTCAAGCGTAAACGTGGTATCCAGCAAATCAAGTTCCAGCGCAAGTCTGGTAATTTCTTCAAGCAGCAAATCGAGCGTAGCAGTCAGTTCAAGCTTGGCGAGCTCTAGTAAGTCCAGCGCAGCCGTAAGTTCTAAGGCCGCCAGCTCGTCAAGTAAAAGTTATGCAGCCAGCTCAAGCCTTGCAGCGTCCTCTAGCAGCAAATCGAGCAGTTCAATTGCTTCAAGTTCTAGTAAAGTTAGCAGCTCTTCAAGTAGCGCCGTAACCCGCGCCCTTATTGAGTGGTCCCATCCTATAGCTCGTGCAAATGGTGAATATCTGAATCTGGATGAAATAGGTGGTTACAATATTCGCTATAAATCATCCTCCTCCACCAGTTATACCCACATAGATGTTAAGGGAAACAGTACAACTTCTTACACATTTCTAGGTTCACTTTCAGGTTTAACATTTGAAATTGCAGTTTACGATACCGATAGTGTTTACAGCGAATACGTTACGATTGAATAAGGCGTCTGGCCTAAATCAATGAACCTTGCCTTTGTCGGCCGGATATTGCACCATCAGCCTTTTTGCGGCCAACCACCTTTATGCATATGACTACAATAAGCAGCCGCAGGACTAGCCTGCAGCTATCGGTGTTGCTCGCAATTCTGATCCTGTTCTTTCACTCTACAGCCTTATCCCTTCTTAATAGATGGATGAAGTTTGATCAATCATTAAGCCACGGCTTACCCACTGTTGTTATTTTCATATTCTTATTATGGAAAATTACTGCTACATCAGGCGATCGGGACAAGCCCAGCCTCCATTGGCTTATAATTATTTCACTCGGTTTGTTATCAGTAGCCTGGTACCTCGTTGAAGCAATTAATCTACAGTTGGTTTCAGCAGCTCTTTTGCTAGCGCTCTTCACGCTTTACGTCGCCAGCAGCTTCTCACTAAAAACGGCACTGCAACTTTTACCTCTCATTGCGATGTTTTTATTTGCCATTCCTATATGGGGGGAACTCACCGATATATTGGTGCAGATTAGCAGCTTCGTTGTTGGAAGAGCGGTGGAAGTTATAGGCATCACCGCACTTATCGAAGGCAACAATATTTTAATTCCCAGCGGTATTATTCAAATCGCTGAAGGCTGTTCGGGATTACGCTATCTAACAATATCGCTTTTATTAGCTTACATCCTTAGTTTGATTAATGGCTACAACCTGCGCCAAAGTATTATTGCTCTCTTGGTCGGAACTCTGCTTGGACTATTGACGAACTGGATTCGAATTATTGCACTGGTCATCATAGGCTATAATTCAAACATGCAAAGTTCGCTTATGCATGACCATGAAATGTTTGGATGGATATTATTTTCCCTAATTATCCTACCCGCACTTTACTTCGCGCCGCTGGTACAAAAGCACATTAACTTCAATATCCAAACCCCCCCTTTTAGACCACTGATTCCAACAATTTTTTTAATCGTTGGTCCTGTATTATTTGTTTTTACCGAGCGAAATGCCGACTACTCCAACCGCCTTGATTTAAATGGATTTAATTTCTCGCAAAGCACTATGCAGGACATAAATTTAATTGAAATCCCATTTCCAGAAACTATTGCGGTATCGAATGGTGTTATTACCATTAATGAAACGGATATAAAGTTAACCTTGGCGAAATCAATTGCGCCACCAGCCAATCGAAAGCTGGTTCCCTATATTGGGAGTTTCTTTGATGCAGGTGATTGGGTTATAACTGACGAGAAAATACTGAATATACGCGGTGAAAGATTTACTCTGCTAGCACTCAAAAAAATCAATTCGAGCCACCAATCCTTGTTGATGTATCAGTTCAATATCGGCAAGAGCAATACAGCAACTTATCGAATGGCAAAACTATTACAATTGAAAGCGCGGCTCTTGGGTGAAGATTTTTTTGGGGTTTTAATCATGCAAGCAGGCTGCAAGCAGGATTGTGACGACGAGATAAATTCGTTAAACAAAGCTGCTGCCGAGTGGCATAACATAAAACTGCAACAGTTACGCCCGAGCATGCAGAGATAGCAATGCATCTTTTATTCTCGATATATGTTGATGATTTACATATTGATGCGTTGGCAATGTTAAAAAACGGCGCGCAAACTGCTTGGCATTGGGCAAATCACCCCACACCTCCACCAATTCCCTTACCATTGGAATTTCCACTATAGCGCTCTGGTATAGAGGTGACGCTCCTAGTCCCTGCGAAGCCAGTACTTCCAGAGTATCATCACGCTGATCAGATGATTTACACAATAAAGGAAACCGCAACAACCGCATACGGCGCTGAGTGGCTAACGAACTCAAATCTTGCAAATTAACCAAGGTAAAAAGTTTTTCATACTCCTGCTCAATATCCGTGTGGCGTCGCTCATATCGAAGTAGATTATTATTGAAGATATTTTTCTGAAACGAACCTAGCGCAGCAGTTCTTTCATGCCGATGATAGAGAGTTTCACCAAGCCTTAAAAATGGCGCGCGGTTTAAATAATAATAAAACTGGGGGGTGAGCAAAATATTGTACAACCGCGTTTTTACAAGCTGCTTTTGAGTACTAGTCTCATCCTGCAAGATAACACCACTTACAAGCAGAGGCTCTTTCGAAAACAAGGCTCCTCCACCGAGCAAACTTAAAGGCTTGCCGCGACCAAATGAGAACAAAACATAATCGCCAATAAATTGGTGTTGATCTTTTGATGTGGGAAACCACTGCGCGTTATCTTCAATAATTTGTACAGGCTTTTGCGCAATTAGTGTTTTAATTTCCTCTAAGCGCTCTTTAATACCCAAAAAATTTACAGCAATTACAGCAATAATGTTTTCATCGGATAGTGACGCACTTAATGCATCCAGATCGTAGCTCGCATCATTAACACAAATATCTACTACTACCGGTTTAACGCCGGCATAAACAGCGGCAGCAACTAAATCGGGGCAACAATATCCGGGGATGATAACTTTTGGATTTACGATATTCGGCGCTTTCTTCTTGGTATCCAATAGCGCCAAGGCCAGTGCCGATGTACCGGAATCAACCCAGTTTGCATGATAGCCATCAATGGTGTAGCCAAATTCCCGCGAGTTGCGAACTAACGAAATTTTATTCCCGGCGGGTGATAAATCTCCCCGAATTAACGAGCGGATGGCTTCCATGTTGTCATTCTCTGGCCAGCTAAAAATTTAATTGCAGCATCCAGCAAAGCTACGTTGACTTGCACAAAAAAATAAATCAATTTTATTGCACCGACGGAACGCAAGTTCGGCAAAAATTGCGCTACCAAGGCAGCCGTATAAAATGCAAGTTGACCAATGAACACCAGCGAATAAAACAGCCCGTGGTCCGCAATTATTGCAGAGATAATAAAAAAGCCAATAAAAAACCAGGGCGCTAACCAACGCATTAATTTATGGGAAATAACTTGCAGGGAAAATAATCCAAAACGATTAACGTTTAAAACTTCTTTGTGACGAGAAAGACCGGTCATACCTCTTATTACGGTGCGAATCTTACGTTGATATTCTTTTGATGAGTCAGCTAAGTCCTGATAGTAACCTAAAACATCCGGTGCACTAACCGCGCGCAAACCGGCTTTGGCTGTATTGAGTGCGGTATTGAAGTCGCTAGGTGAATGTATATCCCATTCCTGACAAATTTCTTTACGCGCCGCAAAAAATGAACCGCTTAAGCCCACTAATCCTGCAAGTTGAGATTCTTGTTTACGCAGCCACATTTCGTATTTCACATAAGCACCTTCACCCGCCACTGAACCGTCTTTGCTAATGAAACGATCCTCGCTTGAGACTGCGCCAATACTCGGATCCGCAAAATACCGTTCCAATTTATGCAAAGAGTCCTCGGGGATTTGCGTAGCGACGTCTGAAAATACCAAAATATCGCCTTTGGCAATTTGAATAGCAGCGAGCTGCGCATTTTCCTTACCTAACCGCTCAGACGCGCGCACCAAACGCACACCACGATCTGCATATTCAGCCACTATTGCATCGGTAGAATCTTCGGAGCAGTCGGACGCTACTATGAGCTCCAGGCGAGACGAATCGAATTGAATTGCAAGTGTGTTTTCAATTTTTTCACGAATGCGGCGCTCTTCATTATATGCAGTCACTATTAAGCTAAGGGTTAATGGAGAATCATCAAGAAGAACAACTGGACTAGTTTCTTTTACCCCCACAAATACACCTGCCAATTTGAGTACTATTGGATACACAAAATAGCTGTATATCGCAGCCAAACCTAATAACCAAAATAGCAAATGCAACATTTTATTCTCCAATAGCTTTTACAATAGCCGTTGAACCGTTAATATCCCCACCATTTGATTATTAAGCGAGCAGGATAGGGATGCGAGAAAAGTTGTCAATTCTAAACCGGCCCTTACGGGTAATGCACATTATTTCTGGTGATTTATGGGCTGGTGCAGAGTCGCAGGCATTTACTTTGCTAAAACATCTACATTCACACACTTCACTGCATGTCGTTGTGATGAACGATGGCGAATTATTTCGTCGACTTCAAGGTTTAAATATACCCTTGACACTTATCCCGGAATCAGAGCTGAGTAGCTTTAAAATCCTGACTCGACTTATAACTACTATTCGCACCTTTAAACCTGATGTCCTTCACACCCATCGTCAAAAAGAAAATATTCTCGGCAATATTGCAAACATCTTAGCCTCATTTCCTTTTAAAAAAAGAGCGCCCTCTATTCGCACGGCACATGGCGCGCCGGAATTTCTACCCTTGGGCAAGCAAAAAATTCAGGTGTGCATGGACAACTGGACAGGCAAATATCTTCAGCAAGCTATAATCGCAGTGTCCGAAGAACTGGCTAGCAATCTTAAAAACATATTTCCTACAGATAAAATCCATGTAATTCATAACGGCGTTGACCCGGAAGACCTACAAGCTCAAGCCACAACCGCTGACTTTCTTAAAAATGCACCGGATTACAAGCATGTGGGAATTATCGGCAGGATTGAACCTGTAAAACGCATCGATATTTTCATCGACATGGCCAATTTATTAATGAAAGACACAGCACTTAAACAAAAGCTAAAGTTTCATATCATTGGTGAAGGCAACTTGCACGCGGCAATGGAAGAGAAAATGACTCGGCTCGAGCTCAATGATCACATTTATTTCCACGGGCATCGAACAGATATTGCTTCATGTATTAAATCTTTAGATTTTATCGTCATGTGCTCTGATCATGAAGGGACACCCATGACAGCACTTGAATCAATAGCACTTGGAACGCCGCTGGTGGCACATAGAACAGGCGGACTTAAAGAAATCTTAGCCGAATCGATGGCACTTTTAGTTGAACCTAACACGCCAGATAGATATGCCAATAAAATAAAAGAACTTTTATTAGCACCAGTTAGTGTGCATTTAGATAAAAAATTTATAGCGTCAGAAAACGCTCGACGCACATTATCAACCTATGAACGCTTAATTTCGCCTGGAAATGTGCATGCCTAACATCAGCGTCTTGGCACCCACCGATAATTTTATGAGATCGCTTTCGATAGGATCACACACCCTGCGAAAACTTAAAGGATTCTTTAGCTCATGTAAAAATTTCTTTTTGCATTGAGTAAATCGACCAATTTTGAGACCGGAAAATGTCAGATATAATCATCATATTTCACACGGAGTCAAACACGGGCTACGCCATGTCTCCACTTGAGAAAACTTTTTTCCAAATGGCTGCTGCAGTAACTGAAGATGTGAATCGGATTCATTTTGGTTTTAAAAGTTTTAAAAATGGTATCCCAAAAAGCTTGCCAGAAAACTTCGCGAATCTAATTACCATAGACAGGGAAGACCCGACGACGCTAGATGCGGCAGGCCGGTACATTCAGGAGAAAAATATTATTTATGCATTTTGTTTTGACTTACAAGTGAGCTCCAATATTGGCACCATGTTACGAAAAAATGGTGTAAGAAAAATAATTTCATATTGGGGCGCGGCTATGAGCGGAGAAAATTCTGGATTGAAGCTGGCCGCCAAGAGGCTGGAAGTGTTTTTTAGGCGAGGCAAGCCGGATCACTTTATTTTTGAATCCGAGGCTATGCGTCATTTTGCTATTAACGGCAGAGGCCTAGCTAAACGATCGACGTCTGTCATTCCCACGGGAGTAGACATTAATAAGTATCATCCCGACAACGTCCAAAAATCCCTTTTAGCAGAACTTTTTCTAATCCCTGAGAATGCGAATGTCGTCTTTTATAGTGGACACATGGAGCAACGTAAAGGAGTACATGTTATTATTAACGCCGCGATCGAGTTGGTAGACAGATTGAAACAAAAAAATATTTATTTTTTGATTGCAGGAAATAAACCTGGCGAGGAAACTATTTTCCTAGACCAATTGAATGGTCATCAAGCAAAGTCAAATGTAATATTCGCAGGATATCGAACGGACCTAAATAAAATTATGCCGTGCTGTGATATCGGCGTGATCGCGTCTACAGGCTGGGACTCCTTTCCAATGTCTAGTATAGAAATGGCGGCCTGTGGGCTACCGCTTGTGGTCTCGGATCTACAGGGATTGAGTGAAACCGTAGAGGACGGCAAAACAGGGATAACATTTCCCCCTGGACAACATCTTGCACTCGCCAATGCGGTACTAGATTTATTTGGCGATCAGAAGAAGTTAAAAAAATTCTCGATAGCAGCAAGGCGACGCATTGAAGCCGGGTATAGCACTAAACATCAATTAACCAATCTCATTTTATGTTGTCAAAAAATTCTTAACTAATACACCATGCACCCAATCATCTAGCCTTACTATATTTTTGACTAAAGGTTTTCTTGATGTACATATTAAAAATTATCAAAAACATTTTTGCTTTGCTAAATAAAGAACAAAAAACAAAAATGTTTTTCCTACAGCTGTTCTTCTTGTTCTCTGCACTTGTTCAAGTTATCGGGGTTGCAAGTATTGCTCCCTTTATAGGGATCATGTCGAACCCCGAAAGTATACATACAAATCGTATTTTAAATACCTTATATACGCTGTCTCATGCGCAAGACACTCAATCATTTATAATAATGTTTGCTATCGGTTCAATCGTAATGATCTGCACCTCCAACCTTGTGTCAGCAATTACCCTTTGGTTGCTCCTGAAATTTTCAATCTCAATTGGAAGTAATTTGCAGTTTGTACTTTATAATAGCTTCTTAAATAGAGATTATTTGTTTCACAAAAGCACTAATTACACGCAACAGATAAACACAATCTCTCAAGAAGCTCCGCGCTTTGTCTACATGGTTTTGCAACCATATCTATTGCTCTGTAGCAATGCATTTATCGCAATCATTATTTTAGCCGGCCTTGTTTTCCTGAATCCGTTAATTGCAATTGCATCAGCGTTCATTATTGGTGGCGCCTACACGATTACTTATTTGCTTATCAAAAAATCCCTTATTGCGCACGGGAAGATTCTCACGGAAAAATATGAGTCAGTACAATCAATTCTGTCCGAGTCATTCATTGGAATAAAAGACATCAAACTCAACACGCTTGAAAATAAATATTCGGAAATTTACAAGAAGACCAACTACTCGGGCCTAAACTCGTCCGCGTTTATAGCTTTAGCAGGAGATATCCCCAGGTTTGCAATCGAAGCTATATCTTTCGGTGCCATTCTCTTGTTTGCAATTATTTTACTTTTAGCAAAAGGTAATGATGGAAGTGTTGTAGCAATCTTAAGTGTTTACGCGATAGCAGGTTATAAATTATTACCAACTATGCAGCAAATATATAAATCTGCCGCCAATATGAGCGCTAACGGTGGCGTGGTAGCAGAACTACAGGCACAGCTGCATGAGTACACCGTAAAACCCAATGAGCCACATACCAATCCACTCGAGTCCGTTAACCACATCAAACTCAATAACGTTTGCTACCAGTATCCAAACGCAAAAAATCTTGTGCTTAAATATATAAGTATCCAATTTCGCAAAGGGCAACTGAGTACTATTGCCGGACCATCCGGCTCTGGAAAATCTACGCTTGCAGATATCACACTTGGCCTACTTCAACCCAATTCGGGTACTATCTGCGTGGATGATATTCATCTATCTGAAAAAACTATAAATAGTTATCAGCGTAGCATCGGTTATGTGCCTCAGCATATTTTTATCTTGGACGATACCGTGCTAGCTAACGTTGCATTCGGTGTAGAGAAGGACAACATAAACGAGGAAAGAGTTAAGAATGCGTTACGCCAAGCCAATGCGTTGGAATTTGTAGAAAAACTTCCACAAAACCTTTCAACACGATTGGGGCAAGACGGAAAGTTGTTAAGCGGAGGACAAAGACAGCGAATAGGTATTGCAAGAGCCCTGTACCGTGAAAATAAAGTACTGATCCTGGACGAACCAACAAGTGCGCTTGATATTGAGTCGGAACACGATTTGATGGTTTTACTAAATAATTTAAAAAGTGAAATATTAATTTTGGTAATATCTCATCGCCCAGCAGCAATTAAGCTCTCAGACCAGATCAGTATTATTGAGAATGGAGTCTTAATTGCAAACGGTGGTTTTGAAGAACTCTATAATACCAATCAACATTTTAAAAATATGATTGAAAAAGGATTTATGCAACAACAATAAAGGAAATGCGGAAAGAGCGTACAAATCAAAAGCCAGAGCCTTTCAACTCTGGCTTTTCTTTTTTAGTGGATCAGCTTCGGAGATCTGGGCGATAACGGAGGATTCTCTTGATTTACTTGCCACCCAATCGCCCCAACATAAGGGCTGTAATTCCCTGTAAGGTTGCCGTCACTATCAATGATAGTGGCTTTACCGCTGGTTAATGGATCAACAAGATTAAGAGTGGATACCGAGTCTGCACTAACAAGACTCAATAGAGGTTTCACCAACGCGCTTAATATCGAAGCAGTGCTGTTCTCTAGTGAATAACCTATCGTCTTAGACTGACTATTGACGAATACGTTATTAGCTACGTAATAGGAAACCGATGTGCTGTTAACATTGTAAAATCTTACGTCACCCACGAAAGTGTTCCGGAATACATTTATATTGGTAAGCTTATTGTTGTAAGCCTGATTAACAGACAATGCTAAACCATCCACCTTCACATAGTTGAAGCTCACTTCCATGTCGGAATAAACCGTGTTTGAGTCGCTATCATCGTCGTTTCCATAGATCCAAACACCAAAAGATTTAGTATTTATTTTATTGTGTCTGATGAACCAATTTTTTGTTAATGTTTTAGGGCCGATTGGATGACCGCCAGACATATCATGGAAATAGTTATCTTCGATGAGCACTTTATGTGCACAATACCCGAGAATGCCATACCCATTGTAGATATCGTAAAATTCATTGTCCTGAAATGACCAATATTTGCCAGAGGCATCGCGGGAAATCATGATCGCACTTTGATTAAGAGACTGACCATTACCAGTCAAGCTGTGAAATTTATTGTTTCGGAAGGTTACGTTAGAAGATAGCGCGCCAAGGCGAAACCCCATACGCATCTCAGCAGTTTCACTAGTCTTGATCGTGTGTACATCAAATCCGTCTACGTAAAAATTATCGCCGTGAGTATCAACCAACCGAAGCGCACGTGTGCTCATTTCGATGGCTGGCGCTTGCCCTGGATATGCAAGCCATACCAAAGGTTGTCTGTATGTCCATTGAACACCATCAGTGTTCCCAGTGAACCCATCTAAAGTATAAGTACCAGATTTAAAGTAAACGAAATAGCCTTGATTTTTAGTCGAATATTTAGATGCATAAACATTGCCCCCATATACATCGTAGAAGCCTTTAACCGGATCATTAATAGCGCCTGAAGCGCCAACCTTTCCATTCACGGGATCAACAAACATAAATTTGTCAGTCGTTACTGTAATAGTCCAAGAAACATCTCTAGATGCCCCTTTGCTATCAACCACTGATAAAGTAACCGGATATGGATTTGAACTCGCCGCTGGAGATGACCACGAGATCGTACCTGTAGTCGCGTTAATTGCCATCCCAGAGGGGGCAGTTTTTAAAGAGTATTTAAAAGGGTACGCACCTCCGATCACGGCTGCTCTAACTTCGTAAAGCAATCCTGGGTAGGCTTTATAAAATCTGTTAGTAGTATCCAAGCCTGCACGAGGTTGAATGATCTCGAGATCATAAGCTGTTTGAGCAGAAAATGCGTTATTGCACGCCAAACTAAAAACTAGTGATAAAATTACCAGTACAGAGTTTGAGGGATTCAATTTTTTGAATAACCGACTATTCAATCTCACATTGGATAAATAGCTTAAAATACTTATCACGATAATTACTCCTAACTAACAATTTTAAATTCAAGTTAGCCCGACCAGTCATTTAATCAGGGCATCCACATACCGAATATGGAGTATAGCTTAAGCTGGTAAGTCGTTTAAAAGTAATGCTGCTTTCAAATACTATAAATCTATGCTTAAACAATTACTCATAACTATACTTAATTACCATAAAAAAATTAGAATATAAGTTATGAGTTACAAACTTTGATGGTATAAAGAGCTGGATTTGTGACGCAGCACACTTTTTTGATTCCATTCGGGTTCTGACCAATCTCTATCTCACCAATTTTTTACCGTTTAATATCATCTGAAATCCTGAACCCGGCAAGAAAATCACTTAGATTTAGCGTTTATTATTTTAGACAGCTTATACATTCCCCAATTTAGAAAAAACCTAAAGCATCGATATAGTTTTAGTAAAATCTTAAAACGGCTTTTTTTTTCACCGCGACCAATTGATTCGCGCAAAACTTTCATATTTTCGCTAATGGCGCGTTCTGAATTATTTTTCCAATCATTTACATATAAATCTTTAAAATGCCAAGGCGGATTAAAATCCAGTGAGCCTATTTCACAACCCGCCGCTTCCGCAGATATTCCTATTGATGATCCTTCTGAATATTCTAACAATCTAGAAGTTGTGTAATAAAAACTTTCGTCCCAATACTGCATGAATTTTTTGTAGTTACCATTGTTTTTATTGACCACGAAAAAAGCTTCTTGAACATATTGAACCCTATCCATATTCACTTGAAATTTATTACAAAGTTTCTCAAAAATATTTTTCCGTACAGATGCATTTATCCAACCTTTAGAATCCATATCAATTTCGATTTTTAATTTTTCAACAAGATTTTTAGAATGGAGAGATACTAAAAACTTATTCGAAGACAGAAAAGACGAAAAATCAACCTCTGAAAGCAACCGAGTATCAGCATCTAAAAACACACAGACATTCTCTTCTGCCAATACCGCATTGATTACAAATCGTTTATCGTGATAACAATAGCGAATCCCGCCAAAATTATGCAACACAGCTCTAACATTTGAAAAGTCACTGAAGACTTGAGGTTCATCTGTCAGAATATAAAATATTTTGTCCGGGTGAAAACAAAGTAAATCATATGCTAATAATTTTGCTAAAGTTTGGTACTCTGGGCCCAATGCAAGCGTTCCAAATCCAATTTTAATGTCGCTCATTATTACTTTACCTTTTCCATATTTTCACATCTCATTAACAGCTTTAACCCAAAATGAATTCAAGAACTATAATTGTGTGTCAAATCTGATTAATCCTTGGCATTCACATGATAATTATTTTAATTGATGCGCAAGATACCAATCCTGGAACATTAAAAATGTCCAAAGCTTATTGCTATGATCATGCGAACCTGACAGATGTTGCTGCCAAATTTTTTGAATAATTTCTGTTTTAAAAATACCTTGGGATGATAAAAACTCAGGGGCGACAAAAACTTCGGCCCATGCACGCAATTCGTGACGCAGCCAATGCCCTATTGGAATACTAAAACCCATTTTTGGGCGATCAATCAAATGGCTTGGTACATACTTGTAAAGAACTTGTCTTAACAACCATTTAGAAATTCCGCTCTTGAGTTTTAAGTCGTTCGTTATAGACCACGAAAATTCAATCACTCGTAAATCCAACAGCGGAACTCTAAGTTCCAAACTGGCAGCCATACTGGCACGATCCGTTTTTACAAGATTGTCACCAGGAAGATACCATTTTTGGTCCCATTCCATAGCTGCATTCAGAAAATCTGTTTCAAAATTATGATTAGCAGTTAGCTTAGGTTCGCTTGCTGGAGTCAGAAATAACTGCTCTGGATGAGACCAATAAGAGCACAGAAAATCATAGGCCGATTGGACATTATTTGAAGCAACCAAATCTGCAAGCTTGTGCATTTTACTACCGAAGTTTGCTCCACCTTTTCGGCCTAAAATATTATTTGCATTTGAATACAATGAATCCCATGCGCGAGGTGAAATATTTTTTAACCCACGGGAGCCTAACTTTTTAAGCACGTCAGGAGCTGATTTCATTTTGTTGATGACATTTTTAGCGTGCGTGTAACGATTGTACCCACAAAAAAGTTCGTCCCCCCCATCGCCTGAAAGACATACGGTCACCTTCTGTCGCGCAAGCCGGCTCACGATAAGCATGGGAATTTGCGATGAGTCAGCAAAAGGTTCATCGTAAATTTTCGACAAGCCAGGAACAATATTCAGAGCGTCTTGAGCGTTTATATATAATTCATGATGACGGGAACCTATGTGCGTAGCGATTGCTTTAGCATGCTCAGCCTCATTAAAACTTTTATCATCGAAACCGATCGTAAATGTATCTATGGGGGTATCGCTTTGGGATTGCAGAATACTGGCAACTACTGAGGAGTCTATACCGCCAGAAAGAAATGCACCCAAGGGTACATCAGATAATGCCTGCTCACTGATTACGTTGCTGAGAATATCATTCAACTTTTCAGTTGCTATTTCTTCATCTCTAATTAAATTTCGGGGATCGCCTGAAAAAACCGAATCTAGAGTCCAATAGCGCTGGGTTGATATATCGCTAAAACTATTCGTGAGTTTTGCTACATCAATGCTAAAAAATGCACCAGGTTCCAGTTTTTTAATATTTTCATAAATAGTGTTTGGTGCACTAATGTAGCCGTATCGGAAATACGAGCTTAATGCCCCCATATCAATACTTGGGCGGCCATGATCACAAGCACTCAAAAGTCCCTTAAGTTCTGATGCAAACACAAATCTGTTTTCAATGAAGCCATAATATAAAGGCTTCTCACCAATCCTATCTCTTGCCAAGGTGAGTGTTTTTTGAGTGCGATCGTAGACAGCAAAAGCAAACATACCAATGCAATGAACGAGCGCTGTTTCGAGCCCCCAATATTCAATGGCATTTATAAGGATTTCAGTATCAGAGGAGCCACGAAATTTACACCCTTCGGCAATAAGCTTTTGTTTTATCGCTTTAAAATTGTATATCTCTCCATTGAAAACGATCACAAGATTTTCACTGATGGAATACATCGGTTGCGCGCCGAGCGGACTTAAGTCGTGAATTGAAAGTCGGCGGTGCCCGAGAGCGAGATGTGTATTTTCGTCAACCCATATACCCGCCGCATCCGGACCGCGGTGATGCAAAGCATCAGCCATCGACGTGGTTAACTTTCGTAACTCAGCTTCGCTTAGCTGAGGATCGATAACGCCAAGAATTCCACACACTATTGCTCTCCTTTCGCCTTATTGGCTACAACCCACTCGTAGTGATGTGCGAGTCTATTGCCAATAGCAGAAAATGAAAAATGATTAACGGCATGTTCTCTGGCATTTTTTTCAATGTTAATTCGAACGTCTGGATTAGCAATCAGATATTTTATCTGGTCGATGTATTCATCTACCGTCGATGCAAATAATATATTCACACCTTCAGTAACGTTTAATCCCTCACATGCGATTGAATCAGCAATAACAGCTTTTCCACTGGCGAGCGCATCAATAACTTTTAGCTTAGTGCCACCACCATCATTGATGGGACAAACGTAAATTAAGGCTTTTTCAAAATAGGGATCAATATCATTTACAAAACCATGCACATGAAAATCCGGGTTTTGCTTTCCAAATTCAACAAGATCCTGTGGGGGGCGAGCGCCAACAATATCAATAACAATGTCAGGTAACTCAGCTTTTAATTTTTTCCATAAATTAAAACCTAAAAATCTAACAGCTCTAATATTTGGATACCAATCCAGGGTACCAATGAAAAGTAATTTATTGTTGTCGGGCGCAACATCACCAGGCTTGAACGCATTTATATCTACACCGTTGGGAACAGTGACAAAGTTATCACTATGGACAAAATCATTAAAACGCACAGAATCTAACTCAGAACAGGTGATATTTGTATCAACCAACTTGCAGTATTTTTTCTCCAATAACTTGACTCTAAAACCTTCTTGGAAATAATAGAATTTTTTTATCCAGTTTGATTCCAAACCAGCACGCCTAAACAACATATGGGATTCAACATTATGATGATCCAGGCTGATGGCGGCATCATTCATATCTACAGTCAAATAAGGCATTAGGCCTATGGTGTCGAAATGGATTAAATCATATTGATTTTCTTTATGCATTTTTACCAATGCTTGCTGAAAATTTTGACTGGCTAACCAGTTAACCGTGTAAGGATAACGAGAGATTAAACTTGTGGCAGCACAAATCATTTTGCGCAGGGAAGATGCATCAGTCGGGCAATCAAAAATATTTATACGTTTACATATGGTTCCCAGAAACTTCTTTGCTTCAGATGTTCCCTGTTCATAGCTTTCAAAATAGGGCTCCATCAACCCTCGCTGATTAAACGCGATAAGATCAACCTCGTGATACTTTGATAGTTCTTTGAGTAAATGATGACTTCTAAGTAGCACACCCGCTTTAGGTGGATAAGGCACCAGATGTGAAACCCACAAAACCTTCATGCTAAAACCTTATGTGAAAAATTAATTCTAATGTGTCAGTAACGGATTGAAATCGTCGCTAAATTTTTTAGTCAGCACTCGAAGCTTTTCATCGAGATCAGTTATTTCTGCATCCACTTTAAAGATAGAAAAAAGCTCCTCATTAAAGTGTCTAAATTTGAAATTTACATTGTCCATGTAGCACGCTTCCGGAGCATTGACCTTTGTAAAGACCTCGTCATAGGTTAGCTGATCCCCAATCCTGCGGTTTATCACATCCACCAAGCAGACCTTGGTCGCTGTTGGCGAAATGTTTTTTTCGGCCCACTCTTTTGGTGAGAATTTATTAAAGTGAGATGACATCCACAACAAGGATTCTTCAAGATTAGTATCAGGAACAAGCAGACCAGTAAATTCATTAATACAAGATTTATCAACACCAATATTTTCGCTGATACAAACTACAGGAATGTCACAAAACATGGATTCAAACAAACTGCGGTTACTACCTTCTTTATAAGATAACAGGATGTTGCATTTACTCATATTTAAGTATTTTGCGACCTCGGTTCTAGGTAGGGAAAACTTTAGAGTGATATTTTTTCCAACACCGGCTTTTCTAATCAGTGCTTCGACTAACTCATTATCCCCACCCCAGGACGCACAAACCAAACAAGCTTTATATTCAGTAGCACCAGAATCAACAATATTTCTAATGGCCGTTATGTACCTGTAAACTCTCTTAATGGGGTTATTGTTTGCAATGTAAATAGAATCAAACTCTTTTGCGATAGCTTGCGGTTTGAAATCAGCTTGCGGAACCCAACAACCCGAGCCAAACCTAACAGGAATGAAAGTATCCGCAAAACAGTTCATCAAAATTCGATCTTGCTGCTCGCTTGATTCAATAATGATATTTTTAGAAGCGCCAACCCACCCCAAAATATCGGCATCCGCGTAACCTGACCAGCTCGGTTCTAGCACTATGTGAAAGTATTCACAGAGCTTGGGGATGTCGATATTTTTTAAGTAATACGAAAAGGTGCGAGTGAACTTAACTAACAAAATTCCCTTTGATAAGCTAGCTTCTTGAAAGGAAGGCCACTTCAAAACAATTGTTCTATCACTCGCCTCACCAATTTGTACACCTCGTGTTACTTTTTCATCAACCAAACGTTTATGGGACACTAGCGCTTCTTTTAGCACATTTAGCGCAGTCGAATTAAAATTGTAACGTAGCGATCTCAGACCTAAATCGAAGCCAGCTCTTTTAAATCCTATAACCCAGAGAGCACCAGCGAGAACAGCCATTAAACTTGAAATAATATTGTTTAAATAAACAAACCATATTTCATTGGTTAGATATTTAAAAAAATACTTATGCGTAACACTCAAAACAGCCTCCAACAATTCATTTCTAATTAACTCTCTGATCGTTAGCAATTAAAGAGTTAGGTGGTACCTTTAAATCTAATTTAACTGTATTGAGAAGTGATTGATTTAATGCCAAATATAAATATATATAAGGATACTGTGCGACCGACATGAAAAATGATCCTATCAAATAACCAATCAATCCCAAGTCAGCGCAATAGGTATATAAAATAATCCATTCATTCTTACCGTCATTCGAATTGGCTCTATAATATTTTCTAGTCTGGTAGGAAAGCTTAAACAAATGCCCAATTAAAAATATATAAGCCGCAAACCCCAGATAACCCATTTCGCTACCAACTTGTATAAGAGTATTATGCGCGACCTCACGTCTGTATGAGAAATTTTCAAACACTACAGATGGGGCGTAATACCGCTCAAAATAACTCGGAAATGCTGCGTAACCTATACCCAATAATTTATGTGAGCTGAGCATATCCAAACCTTTCTCCCAATAAACAAGGCGCGACGTGCTGGTACCATCGCTTCCCATTGTTGAGAAACGTTTCTTTTGCTCATCTGGTAGAAAGGTATAACCGAGCCATAAAATCAAACCAAACAAAAATAGATTTTTGATATTGATTTTTTTAATCGTTAAAGCGCCAATAGTAATTACAATCAAAATAGCAAGCTGACTCCCCCTTGAACTAGCTGCAATTATGGTCATTACACCGGTGATTGGTGCTAAATAGTAAAGTCTATGTTTTACTTTCATTCCGCTCACAATGCCATAACTCAAACATGAAAAAATAACCATAATTAAGGCTAGTTCACCTGAGTTTTGAAACCATCCATCAGGGCCGGAAATTCCCCATGATGTGAAACTAAATCCACGCAACGCCCAAGTCTTAGCACCAAAAAAAGACATTTTAAAAATGATAATGAGGAAGAGTATTAATATAAGTTTAAATTGTTCTATATTTTTAATTGAACTTGTAAAAAATATTACCACTCCCAACCAAGTGACAATAACGTAAATACCTTTAAACGAATCGTTTGGGAATGTAGAGGTAAAACAAGATAAAACAGCGATGGCAACAAATATGGTTAATAAAAAATGGCTGAATTGATATTTCAATCTACCTTGTATCAATAACGACAGTACGCCAAGCATGATGCTAAGCTGAGCCCACGGCAAAAAATCCAGCTTGGGATATATTGTATGCGGCCTTAGGAATTCAAAAACTAAATACGCAGACACACAATAGAAAGGAAAGTCTTGAGCTTTACACCTACCAATAAAATACTTAATGTCACCAATTAACCACATTCAGCTAGCTGCTCTTTTTTCGGTGTTATCCAAACGCTCAGAAAGACAACTGACTGCATGGCAAATATATTTTATACAGTCCTCTGCAAAAACCTCGTTAGCATTATAAGGGTCGTGAATGTAGGCAGATTGAGGATTTCCAAAGAAGCCCAACAACACAACTGAATGGGCCCCGACTTTTCGTTCCAGCTGCTCGACTTGATTTGGCTCCATACAAATAAATAAATCACCCTTGGCAGGTGCAAAATCTTCGATTGACGTAGTGACATGGTCGTCCAATAAGATGCCATGAGCACGTGATAACTCCCGAATTCTTTCATTAGCCCCATTACCACTGGTTGTATCTAATCCAACCGAACAGCAATCGATGTCGTTATTTAATTTAAAACAGCTCTCCGCGACCGCGCTCCTACATATATTTCCCTTACATACAAACACGACACGATTAACATTATCGGGCAATAGTTTATTTTTACCGTAGCTATTGAAAACATTGTCCTTGGCAAGGCAACTTAGGTACTGCAATAACCCTCGCTTGCTACCGTACACATTGGCAATATAGTTGCTGATACGACTCATATTTAGCCTTAAGTTTTTAAGTTAAATGTTGTACATTTTTAAGTAGTTCATAAGAGTTGAAGATAAACTCCAGGAGTTTTTAACGGACGCAGGTGCCAATACAAACATTTTTTTTCTTAGCTCTTCAGAGCCTATTACTGTCATTAATTTTTCAACCACACTGTCGGCATTTTCATTTTCTGCCAAGAGTGCAGTTTGACCGTCAACTACTACATGCTCGATACCACAACGCGTTGCCACAACCGGTACTCCGCAAGCCATGGCCTGAGTCAATGCCAATGGATGCCCCTCAGAGGACGAGCTTAATAGATAAATATCCAATGAATTTAAATACTCTGCGGCATTACTAATAAACCCAACGAAATGCAACCTGCTGCTGACTCCATATTTCACAGCTAATTCCCGGCATTCGTCAGCTAATTTATTTTTATCGTCGCCAGCAATATGCAATTCAGCATCCACCCCCTTTGCCACCAAACTTTCCAATACTTGAATCGCTAATGGATAGTTTTTTGCATTACGTACATTGCCGAGGCACCCTATTTTGATCGGTTGATGTAACGGCGATATGCTGAATTCATTTGCTGGTTTAAAAATATTTGTATCGACTCCATTTGCTATAACAAATATCTTTTTGGGGTCCATCACCGGAATTTGAATCAACATGTTACGAATTTGATCAGTAACGGCTACCACTGCTTTTGAACCAAGTCTGATCGCTAGAAATTTCAAAAAGCTGAATCGTTCACTTTTGGAAACATCAACAAATCCATGGAAAGTAGAAAATACTGGCACCCTGGATACTAAGCCTGCGATACTCGCGTAAACGCTAGATCCTAAAAGATGAGCCTGTATATGAGTTACTTTTTCGTCGCGAATTATATTTATTAGCTGCTTTAAGAATTTAACATTGAATGAGCCTTTACAATCCAAAATTCTTAAATCTATGCCTAACCTTTCAAGCTCTGACTTTACCCAACCATCACCTCTTATGAGGGCGATAGTTTTATTTCCCGTTCGTTTTGTTTCAAACGCTAATTGCGTGAAAATAGTTTCGGCACCACCAGGTCCTGTGGTGTCAATTACGTGCAGAAAAACCTGAGGGCCCTTATCCATTTATCATTCCAATAAGATTATTTTTCACTTGCGTACCATTTAAAATACCCGGCGAAAATTTATTCGCCCGCTATTGATCCGAACTAAGGTTTAGGTTTTCGAATAGCAGCAAAGCAATTTGGAAGGTCAATGAATGATCCCAAATGCCTTTCAGCCGGATCTACAGGCAGCTCGAAATATTTACCCTTGTGGCGCGACTATCTGCCCAGATTAACGATCTATGATCGCATATTCACCATGCGCAGGAAACAAAACCAGACCGCATTTACGGTCTTGCCGCTATAAATTCTTAGCTGACGCAATTCTGCCAGCACGAAAGCCAAACCTTAGCCTGGCATGCAGACATATCAACAGTGTGACCGGGTTAAATTCGTCTGAACAAAACCTTACCCATCCGCTATCATGCCCGATTACTGAGCTCAAAAATTAATAATTGTGAAACAGGCAGCAACTATGACCCGTACTATTTTAGTTCTGGATGCAGGACAGCGTAGCGCCCTGGCGGTGGTTCGCTCGCTGGGCAAGTTGCCTGATACTTCATTAATAACTGCTGAATCTACCCCAAAAGCACTTGCGGGATGCTCAACTTTTTCCCAACAGTACCTTGTAAGTCCAAACCCTAATGACGCACCTGAAGACTACCTCGATTGGATAGCAACCTTAACCAAACATACCGAATTCGATCTGGTTGTGCCGGTAACAGAAGTTACCAGCCAATTGCTATTGATGAATAAGTCGCGCTTACCCGATGTGCGACTTGCCTTTACATCCTACGAAAACGTTATGCAAATCGCCGACAAGGGAAATCTAGTCAGGCTTGCCCAAGAACTAGGCATGCCAGTTCCGAAATCGGAATGGTTCACCAATTGGCGAGCGGTGAATATCGACAATATCCAATATCCATGCGTTATTAAGCCTTGCTTATCGAAAATTTACTCACCTGTAGAAGGGTGGATAAGTACAACTGTCAGCATAATCCACAATACAGCCGATTTGGAAAAAGCACTGGTTTTATCTCCTTATTTACAGGCATCACCCTTGATGATTCAGGAATTTATTCCAGGGTCGGGCGCTGGCATATTTTGTTTATTCAACAAGGGCAAGCCGATCGTTTTCTTCGCACACAAGCGCTTGCGGGAAAAACCACCTCAGGGTGGTGTAAGTGTTTTAAGTGAGAGCGTTGCAACTGAACCGAATCTGCAAAACTCTGCCGAAAAGCTATTGTCTGGGGCCAATTGGCACGGTGTTGCTATGGTTGAATTTCGCATCGCGGAAGACGGAACTGCTTATCTAATGGAAGTGAACACCCGGTTTTGGGGCTCCTTGCAACTTGCCATAGATGCGGGTGTGGATTTCCCAGCGCTCCTGGTGAGCAACGAACTTGGTTTGGGCCTGAAAGCACCTACCACCTATAAAGTAGGACAACGATTGCGTTGGCTTTTGGGTGACCTGGACAGCCTTTATATTTATCTGAAATCAAACTACAGCAAACGGCAAAAGTTAATGCGATGCTTGCAGTTTTGCATTCCGGATTTTCTACATACGCGCCATGAGATAAACCGGCTCGGCGACTTAAAACCTGCATTGTTCGAACTAAAACAATACATAAAGCAATTTTTGAGATAGAGAGTAATGAGCAACAACATAAAATCGTTACTAAAAACGGCTGCCACCGGTTTTGCGGACCAGTTCGGTCCGCACAACGGTCGCCCGACAAGTCCAAAACTTTGGGTTTTGATGTATCACAGAATCCTTCCGAAAGAAGACCAGCGCTTTAGTCTTGAAGAACCGGGCATGATTGTGACACCCGACACCTTTGCTATGCATATGCGTGAGGCGAACCGTCACTTTGATGTCATATCCCTAAACGAATGGATAAACCTTAAACAGCAAGGTCTGCCGTTACCGCAAAAAGCTTGCGCCATAACCTTTGATGATGGCTGGGCCGATAATTATGAATACGCGCTGCCTATTCTAAAAGCAACCAATACTCCGGCCACTCTATTTGCAGTGGCGGAAAAAATAGGTACGGATTTTCAATTTTGGCCTAACAGTATCCTGGCGCTTCTCCTGACTGGCCATACAGCTGAATTAAATCGCCACCCCCTTTTTGCGAAGGTGAGCGCGCAACTGTTTAAAGCGGATGAGAAAATAGATCGGGAGTACGCCGCTGCGTATATCCACCACCTAAAATCGTGTTCAGATGAGATAATTTTTTCCGCACTTCGCGATATCCACAGTGCCGATCTACTTGCAGGACAGCTCCCAAATGCACTTATGAGCTGGGAAGAACTAAGTGCAATGCACACCTCCGGCTTAGTAGTAATTGGCTCACATACATGCAACCATACGCGCCTATCTGTTGATTTGGATGACCAACAGATGCAATATGAAATTGAGAATAGTAAGAAGATTTTAGAGCAGCAGCTGCTGGCGCCCGCAAATTTGTTTTGTTTTCCAAATGGCGATTACCACCAAGCGGCATTACACTTAGTGCAAACCACCTATAAAGCTGCTGTAACCACCAAACGGGGGATAAATGACGCAAATACATGCGCTGCCCACGAGTTAACACGAATAGGTATACACGAAGAAGTCAGCGATAGCCCTCGCCGTTTCGGCGCTCGTTTATCCGGTTGGCTTTAATAGTAGAGTTCCGTTTATGGAATTAACAATGGATAAAATAATTAAAAAAGCCGTTGAATTTAAACCGCTTACGTTTGTGGCTAATCATTTAATAGGCCACTACGTCACCATATTCATGATTCACCGCCCGCTCTCGAAAGAGAACAATTATCAAGGGCTAAACCCCGAGCTTCTAGACGAATGCCTAACCTACGCCAGGGAGCAGGGATTTGAATTCGCATCAATTGACGATATTTTAATCGATGCTTTGAATGGTATAGTCCCTGATCGACCAACGCTCTGCTTCACTCTGGACGACGGCTTCGACGATCAGCTCACCGAGCTCGTTCCGGTTTTACTAAAACACAATGCCAAACCGACGATTTATGTATTGGTGGACTTTGTAGACAATTTAAATTGGCCCTGGGACTACAAACTAATCTATTTGATTACTCACACAAAAGCTCAGGAGCTACATTTCAGCCACAATAATAATTCGTTTGCTTTAGACCTTCGGACCCCGGAAGCAAAAATTAACAGCCGTCGCACCCTCGTCAAATATGCTAAATATCTATCACGGGAAGATTTAGCTGATTTTATGGCGCAAGTACTTCAATTGACTCAAGTGGAGCTGCCAGCTGAAGCACCCGAACTTTATAGACCCGCGTCCTGGGATAAATTACGGGAGCTGGAAAAACAAGGATTAAAAATTGGCTCCCATGCGTGCTCTCACCGGGTTTTCAGTTCTCTTCCACTGGATGTCATACGTGAAGAAGTCGTTCGCGCTCAAACAAGACTGGACAGCGAACTCGTTTCACCATCACGTGTGTTTTGTTATCCCTCTGGCACCACATTGGATTACTCTGCAATTCATGCACCGCTGCTTAAGGAGTTGGGTTATCCGGCGGCGGTCAGTGCCATTGGCGGGAATACTGATTTTCCCGCCATTAAAAACGATCCGTACAATATTTGCCGACACAGCTTCCCTAACACATTTAGCCGTTTTGTTCGATACGCATCCTGGTTTGAGGCGATGAGAAGTAAGCTAAAATAATTTAACCAAATTTATTTAATCCTAGAAAGTTATTATGGCTGATGATCTATCCGCACTTCATGAACAATTAAAAATTGCAAAAAATCTTAAAGGCGAAACTTCCCGCCAATTTAAAAACATCCAAAAAACCTCTCCTGAATATCAAGTTTTACTACAGGATATGCAGAAAGTTTCAGCGCATATCAAAGACATAGAAACACACATCAAATCCCTGGAAAAAGATTCTCAAGCTACATCTGAAACTACTCTTGAGACGAATTACTCCACTCCACCAAAACCGCCTTTTAGTTCCATCGATGAAACCAAACTATGGAGTGCCGTTTTTTCTTGCAAACTTATCGATGAAGATCAAATGCCGCGCTGGGATCGCTTTATTCAGCAGCGTCACGTATCCGGCTATCATCAAAGTCCATGGTTTGCTCTTATCAAGAAGAGTTTTGGACATAACACGCGCATTCTTGTAGCAGAAGACGAGCAGGGAAATATTCTGGGTGGCTTACCGCTAACTTTTTTCTCCAGCAAATTATTCGGAACCTTCGCCATCTCAATTCCTTATGTCAATTATGGCGGTATTGTTAGCGATTATTTCGATGTTGCCCAAAAGCTGATTGAATTAACGCAGGATATTCGCGCTACTGAGAAACTATCCCATATTGAAATTCGCACCATGCAAGCCGGTCTCGCAAAAAATTCACTAGACAAAAAAGTGTCTATGGTTTTGGAGCTACCAATAACAAATGACACCTTGGAGAAAAATCTGGGTGCAAAGGTGCGCGCGCAATATAAAAAAGCCGAAAGCTATTCACCGACTGCTAAATTTGGAAAATCTGAATTACTAGATGATTTTTATAAAGTCTTCGCATGCAACATGCGCGACCTTGGAACGCCCGTGTACAGTAAAAGCTGGTTTGCGAATATTCTCGCCGAAGAAAAAATTCGATCCACTTTAATTGTGGTCTATATGGAAAACAAACCCGTATCGACGGGATTTTTAGTCGGCAGCCATAACATTCTGGAAATTCCCTGGGCATCCACCTTACAAAGCGCAAATACAAAAAATGCAAATATGTGGATGTATCGCCAAATTTTGTCGTATGCGATTAATGAAGGATATGAATACTTTGATTTTGGAAGGTCAACACTAGGTGCCGGGACTTATAAGTTTAAAAAGCAATGGGGGGCCACCGCTTACGCCCATCACTGGTATTATGTTTTACCTGAGGGAGAGTTGAAACCGGAATTAAATCCAGACAACCCGAAGTACAAGGTGGTTATTTTTTTATGGAAGTTAATGCCAGTTTGGTTGACGAAGATAATCGGACCGAAAATCATCAAACATATTCCCTAAAATAGGAATATGTTTGATATCAGAAAATTATTTTTATTTCACACGTTGTTTAGCAGTTTTAAGATGGCCCTGAATTTCTTTATTATTGGGCTCTAAGGCAACTGCCTGATTAAGTATTTCAATTCCCGTTTTAGCATCACCGCGCTCCACCAAAATCCAACCATAGGTATCCACTATTGATGCAGAAGTTGGTGCTAGCTCGTAAGCCTTTTTCGCAGTCTCGATTGCTCGGCCATCGTTTTGTAAATAATACAACCAAGCCAGATTATTTAAAGCAATTAAGCTATTTGGTGAAAGCGCAATGGCTTTTTCGTACCATTGAACGGCAAGTTCGTTGTGATTTAAGTGCTGCTCTTTCATTGCCTTTAAAGTAGCGCCTCTAGCGCTGTTTGGTAACTTAACAACCCAATCCCCATAAAACTCATTTAGAGCATCGGTCATATTATTTTTTCCATAATGATCCGCAATGCTGGCAGCAACCATTTCAACGGGTTTAGCGGCCCAGGATTTCAAATAAAATTGAATAGCCTCTTCACCTTTACCTTCATTAGCTCTGATGACACCTTGTAAAAAGTAGCGCACATTAGCGTTACTTTCCGTTTGAGGAAAAGTGTCCAGTAACTTTTGCGCTTCCACAAAATTGCGCGATGCAATTTCAATTTCAATTAATTTGACCAGATATTCAGGCTGCCCTGGTAATAACTTCACGGCTTTAAGATAGCTGGTGCGCGCTTCATCTAATTTATTTTTTGAAGCTGCTTCTTGCCCCTGCATCTGGTAAATATCAGCAGCCATTTTGGTAACATTAGCCGAATTTGAACTGCGTTTTAGTGCTTTTTCTATAGCAGTTGATGCCTCAAGCCATTGTTTTTGGTTTGCATACACTTGCGCTAATACAACTGATGGCTGCCATAACTCTGCTCGGGAGTTTTCAATTTCAGTTAAAAACGCAATGGCAGGCTCGCGTTTATTATTCGCTAACATCAGCTTGATCCAATGACTGTAAGCGGCAGTCACACTTGGGTCTGTACTAATAGCATGCTGCCAACTACTGATAGCCTTGGGAATATCGTTTTGTAATTCACTTAATTCTGCCAAGCCAATAATTGAAAGGTATTTATCTGAAGCATCTTTTGCAGCGATAACACGTTTAAATGCAGCTTCAGCACCCGAATAATTTTTATTCTGCATTAAAAACCACGCTTCGATAAAATCACCCCGAGGATTTTCAGGAAACTTGGATTTAAATTCGGCTATCTCTTCTTTTACTTTAGACGATTGCTTCTCAGCGATAAGCGTCTTGAAATAGGCTTGTTGAATAATCAGATCTGTTGGCTGCTCCTGATAGGCTTTGCGGTATTGCGAGAGCGCCTGATCTGGCTCTCCAAGGGCTGTGTGTCGTTTCGCCAGTGCAAGTCGCAAACGTTGATTCGCCGGATTTAACGCCAGGCTTTTTTCAAGAGCCAGCGCTCCAGCTTCGCTTTTGTCATCGCGTCCCAGTAGCGCCATGCCATAGGTAGCTAAAATTGTGGCATTTTTAGGTTGCTTATCAGCCGCATCTTTCAGCAATTTAATAGCATCTTCAATTTCGTTATTCTTAAATTTAACCAGAGCTGCAACTTGAAGCACAGAGGGCGCAGATGTTTCCGTATCAATAAACTCATTAAATAATGATGCAGCTTTCTCGGTGTCTCCTTTCTGGAACTCCACCATACCCAATAAAGTCGCAGTGTTAGTGTCGTCGGGAAATTGCTTGCGTAATTCAACGAGAATTTTTTCAGCGTCTGAAAAATTACCTTTTTCATAATGCGCGAGAGCATCATTAAATAGTTGTTGTGCAGCATTACCCTCCGGGTTGGCTTCTGCTAATTTCTTTTGGTATACCATAGCTTCACTGGTGCGTCCTTGACGCACAAGCACTTCAGTGAGCAAGGTAAATATTTTAATTCGGTCTGCGCTCATAATATCCGTATCAGGCGCAAGACTAAGGGCTTTGGTGAGCACTTGCTCGGCAGCAGGATAATCTTGCTTAACGAGCGCGATTTGGCCACGCAAGGTTAAGGCATTCATGTTTTCAGGATTGGCTTGGACAAGCTTTTCCAAAATAACATCAGCCTCGTCCAGTTTACGCTGCGTAATCAAATGATTTACTTCCAACATTTGGCGTTCAGCCTGATCGCCATTAGTTGCCGTAAGTTTATTGAGCGCATCCTGATAATCCGCATCATTTCCCAAATAGGCGTTAGCCGTTCCCAATGTAATTAGCCAACGCTGATAATTTTTTGAATCCGATGCACTGACAGGATGTGCTTTTAACATATCAATTGCCGACTGGAATTTTTTATTGCCAATGTACGCGTTGGCAAGCTCAATCGATACACCGGGCATATCCTTAATCACGCCTTCCAATAAAGTTTGTGTCGTGCTGTAGGCACCAATTGCATTAAATATTTTTGCGAGCTGCGCATAACCCAGCGTATTTTTTGCATCTAATTGAATGGCTTTCTTAGCCTCAAAAATAGCTGCTTTAATCTGCCCCTGGTCAGCATACATTTGTGCTGTTTTTAAGTGGCGTGCAATTTCTGCGTCTATATCAGTTTTGCTTTTGCTACAGCTGACGGTAGTTAGCAGCACTATAACAATCAGTAAATTAATTAATATTCTCACCATGACACCTAAAAATATGTTGAGGAAATGAGAAGCCTCTGAAAATCACGTGCGTTGTTAAGGCAGCGCCACTCTTCAAATGCGTATTTATTGTGTAACCGCGGTTTGGCTAGCTGCTAACGTTTGGACTTGTTTATCACCGTGTCGTCCAGCTGTGCGTATCTCTATGTGTTTGTCCCTGAGCTATGCGCTTCGCAAACACGTTTCAGGAATTTTTAAAACGAGTAAACCAATTTGATACCTGTTAATTTTTCGCGATAATCCAATAGAGAATCATTGTCGGTGCGTTTTTCGTCACTAAAAGAAGCGCTCACATTGAAACTTTTACCTATGCGGTACGTGTATGCAATAGCTGCAATTGTGCGCTTGTAATTTTCTCCTAAAAGCTCACCCGGTAGACGGTGATCCGATTGCGTAAAACTTAGACTTATATTACTTGCAGTGGAGAGCACATAATCTGCAACAACATTCGCGCCAGTCTCTTTCGCATTTCTAGCTATCGATAAATACTCATCGCGAGTTTCAAATACACTTGCTGTTAACGTACAGCGCGTACAAATACCTTTCGTAGACCAACGTACATCGGTTCGCTTGCGATTGATCTGACTGGTCAAATCAATACCGCCGTCACTTGAATGAGTGCCGGGTGTAGTGTTTCTATTACCACCACCAAATGATGTATCTGTCAGCTCCCGTGCAATATTAAACTCAAATGTATTAACACCGGATTTATAAGTGAGCGATGCTAAATAGGTGGGGTTCCTATCCTTTTCCCCCGACTCGGATTCACTTTCACTGCTGCCTGCTTTGAAACTATATGACAATTGGCGTAAATTTACCGCGTAGGTTAAAAACGCTGAGCGAAGGGTGTAGTTAAATGCCGGAAAGAATTCAAAATCTACGTTAGTGGAATTGACATTTAAACCAAGGCTATCGACTTCGGTAATACTGTGCAACAAGCCAAGTGTGCCGCTGGCGCGTGTCGAGTCGTTTAATTCATTTTCCAGATAACGAATATCAGAAAAATTACCTTGTAAATATAAAGTGTCCGCAGAAGTAAACCGCCAATTTAATTTAGGCGTTATAGCCAAGACCTCACGCTCTTCCTGATTGCTCGTTAGATCAAGACTATTTGGTTTGTTGAGTAAGGTTTGGCGCGAATGTTCAATCAGTAATTCAGCAAGTTGGGAAGAACGACCTAGCTGCAAGGCCGAGTGACCTTCGAGTGTCGACTTGTTTGGTTGGGTTTCTTCAGAAAAGCTGCGATAGGACACACCATAATCAGCCTCAAATTTTCCGATATAATTTTCGTAACTCGCGCCAAGATTGAGCTCGTATTCTTGCTGCATTTCAGAAATTTTATTGTCGGCAGATTTGTTTCCATTATCACTATGAAATGCCGAAGCAGAAATTGAACCAAAATAGCCGTCAGCCATAAGCGACGGAGCTACAACAAAAGATGATGCGAAACATCCAATCGCCGAGCCCAGAATACATTTTTTCATCCTCATTCCCCAATCACTTGCGGCCGCAATTATGACGCTCGCATGAGTACTAATAATTGAATACGACGCCGGCGAATTTTTCTTTACCCACAGCATCTACAGCTGCGAGAACTTCGTCTGTTACCGCTTTACCAAAAGGCACGAGCAGAAGTGCGTGATCGCAATAACGCGACAAGATACGCGCTTCAGTAGATTGCTGGACTGAAGGTACATCTAACACAATAAATCGATCCGGATAACGTTCTTTAATTTCTGCAACAAAACGCTGCATGCGAGTTGAGTTAAAAATTTCTGCTGCGGATTCACTTGCGCCACCCGATGGAATTACACGTAAGCGTTCTACCCCCGTTGGATAAATTATGTTTTCAATACGAACATTGTCGTCAGCTAAATATTGGGTTAAACCGATATTCACTGGTCCACTCGCATACAATTCTGCGCTAGGACTATATGGATTACAGTCCACAAATAATGCGGTTTTGTGTGGGTCCAGTGCGAAAGTAGCTGCCAGATTAAAACCAAAATTGCTAGAGGCGCCAGAATCAGTAACTGAGGACACCAAAACAACCATATTGTCGGTCTGGCTCTTCTTTAATAATTTAATTCTGACTTCGCGATAAGCATTGAGCAATTGACGCTGGCGCATGCCGGTAAAAATAACTTTTTTCTCGTAAAACTCATCCTGCGACCAGAGCACAGGCATGGGCATACTTTTTATCTTTTCGAGTTTCTTGTGGCCCATGACCGCTTTTTTAACAAGCTCATCACTCTGTTCAACCAAGCCATCAAAGTTATCTTGAAAGTAAGGATCTTTTTTATCCATATGCTGCTCCGGTATCGTTTAGTTTTTTGTTAGTTGCCAAAAAACAACGACAGCCACGTAGACCACCATTGCAAGGATTGAACTGCCTAATAAAAAAATCATGTCTTTTTTCAATAGACGATCGCCAATCGGTGTTTTGAAATGAGGAATGCTACCGATCAACTCAACGTCAGCTGGTAATTGGCTCTGCAGTATTTTTGTAGACCGCAAATTAGGATCGAGAATGACATAAGCAATCAGCAGACCCAACGGGAATAGTAAGCCGATGAGCGGACCTAAGAGAGCAAAATGAATAAACTTTAATCCTGACGGACTGAGCGGAAATGACGCAGGCTCCAGAATTCGATAAGTAATACCTTGACCCTCAATATCCAGTGTCATAGATAAACGCGCAGTTTCTTTTCGCTCAAGCATTTGCTCATATTGTTTTTTTGTCACGTCATAATCGCGCGTAAGGTCTGAAAGTTGCGCCTGATTCTCTGCAATTCTTTTTTGCCGCAGCCCCTCTTCAACTAGCAAATTTTTAAGCGATTCCATACGGCGGTTTTGCGCTCTCAATTCAACTTCTGCAGCAGACAATTGTTTGCGCAGCTCTTCATACAAGGGGTTTTGCACTTTCTCTGTGCCGCCGCTATAGACATCGCCGGACACCTGCAACTTATCAATAGCGGTATCGAGGTCCGTAATCTGGCTGCGAATAGACACTATATCCGGATAGCCTTCCTGATAACTCAGAAGCAATTGTTCGAGCTGACCTCTTAAAGCCACACGGCGCGCTTTAAGTTCGTCCAGTTGACCTTTGGTTTGAAGATATTGCCCCTCGCTGCCAATTTCCTTTCTGATGGTATTGATGCGCGCCTGCGACTCTTCGGTTGAAATTTTTAAGGTATCAATTTCCTGGCGTAAACCTGAGATTCGTGCGCTAACAGCTTCTTCTGTACCATCGGTATTTTTTGCGTTGAAATTTTTTAATTTATCTTCCGCTGCTTCTAACTGACGCTTGTACATTTGCACTTGTGAATCAATAAAATTAAACGCGCTCACACTTTCATCGCGTTTTTTTCGCGCTGCATCCGTGACAAATACTTTTACGATAGAGTTTAGTACTTCGAAGGCTCGATCAGGATCATTGGCCGTATAGCGCACCAGGAAGTGGCTGATTTTTCCTTGTTTCTCCACCGCGGTTCCATTGCGCAATTGACGAATCACACGATCCTGCTCGGCTTCATCAGCGCCATCTTTTAATAGACCCGCGCCTTTTGCCGCAGCCAACATGATACTCCGGGTGTAAATGATCTCACTGGCTTGCTCTGACCGATCGATTTTGGTTACTTCTGCCGTGCCTTTTAAAAGTGGCTCGATAATGTTGGTTTCGTCGGCGTAGAGCACAACGTTGGTGGAATAGTGCTTAGGCCAAATCAGACCCAGACCCAAGAGTGAAAAGGAGGCCAACAAGAATAAGAGCAGGCACCAAAAGCGAAACCGGACAAGTTCAGCTTTTAATGCATACAATAAATCGCCAAGGTAAGCTTTATCCATGAATACTCTCTATTTTTAACGCAATGTCATCGATAGCTGATTGGCGCTGCTAAAAAGCACGCTCAGGGACAGTTATGATATCAGAGGGTTGCAATGGGTAATTGGTGGAAACGTCGCCGTTGTTAATCAGGTCATCTAATTTAATCGGATAAACCTGCACTTCCCCGTTTACCTTGCGATACAGCTTGGATTTATTGGATGAAGCGAACTCGTTAGGGCCGCCGGCAAGCAGTACCAAATCTAATACTGTCATACCTTCACGGAAAGCTAAGGATTGTGGATTTTTGATGGCGCCGGTAATTCGCACACGCCGCTGGAAATCTGAGCTGCTCGAATTAACCACTATGACGGTTACTTGCGGACTTTTTACATAACCAGATAAAGAATTCGTAATATTTTGGGACAGTTGCGCTGCCGTTAAATCGGCGGCAACTATATCGCCCACCAATGGCAGAGTGATTTTCCCGTCTGGCCGGATTTGTGCGGCACGCGACAAGTCTGCATTGCGCCACACATTTATTTCAATAGCATCGCCTACGCCCAGGCGGTATTCCTCATGGCTGCCGCCATCAGACACAGGAGGTACAACAACTTTATTACTTGAACTACATGCAAGGAGTAACATGCTGATTAATGCCAGCTGTAAAAATTTACTGATGTACTGCATAACGCCGTTCCTGTATTAAATTGTTAATGCGTGTCGCCATTATGTTAATGCACGCCTTTACCAAGCAAAACAATCTCCACCGTTTGTATCATGATTAACATGTCCATGAAGAAACTATGATTTTTCGTGTAATAGAGATCGTATTGCAATTTGTTCTTGGCGTCCTCCACTGAAGCACCGTAAGGGTACTTCAATTGTGCCCAACCCATCAAACCGGGTTTAACTTTATGTCGGGCTTCGTAGAACGGAATTTGTTGTGCTAAATCGCTTACAAATTCAGGGCGCTCTGGCCTGGGCCCCACAAAGCTCATTTGGCCTACCAGTACGTTGTAAAGTTGCGGGAGCTCATCCAGCCGGGTGTTGCGGATAAACGCTCCAACACGAGTAACTCGCGCATCATTCTTTTTTGCCCATACAGCTTTCCCAGCTTTCTCTGCGTCCTGCCGCATACTTCTGAACTTATAAATCCGGAAGCTTCTACCATTCAGACCCACTCGCACCTGGTGATACAAAACAGGGCCGGGGCTTTCCAACTTTACGGCTAGTGCAGTTAGCAGCATAAATGGCCACAACACAATAAAAAATAACAGCGCTACCAATAAATCAAAACAGCGCTTACCGATGAGTTCACGCCGTGCATAGCGAAAGCCGTCTGAAAATAACATCCAGCTCGGTTGCAATAGGCTGAGTTCAATTTTGCCAAGCTCGCGCTCGTAAAAACTTAATCCATCACAGGCGGGGATTCCTGCTAACTTGCAGTCCAGAAATTGGCTGAGAGGAAATACATCGCCGTTAGTATGTCTGCGCTCATCCGGCGAAATAACAATTTCCGAGATACGTTCTTTTTTAACAAAATCTACCCATTTTTCCGGCTCGGGAATAATCAGCGCAGAATCTACAACCACCTTGTCATTTGGGCTTTGGATACATCCTACTACGCAAACCCCCAGGGCTTCGCCATCAGCGGTCAAATCATCCAATAATTTTTGAGTGCGCTTCCCCGCGCCATAGATGACAACGCGCCGTGTTAAATTTGCCGTATCAACAATGGCAATAAAAATTAAACGAGCAGGCAGCACTAATAAGGAGGCAATGATTACCGCCCAAAAACCGACCCGCTGGTCAATCAGCGAATCACCGAAAATCAGGTTAATGGCAAACAGACTTAAGCTGCCGAGTAGGAAAAAGCTAACTAAGGTGCGCAACACCATACTCGAAAAACCCTCGCGCACCATAGAGGTATAAACACCCATAGAGAGAGTGCAACAGCTGAAGAGTATGGAAAAAAGAATGATGGGAATCCAGTTGATCGGCGTGCTGCCAGGTATGTAGCCAACACTGCTATCGAAATGTAAGGTCAGGCTCTCAGCAAGCCAAATACTTAGCCCGAGCAATGCCGCCTCTGCAAGCCCCAAAAATAGGTAAGGAAGGTGCACATAGTGCTTACTAACACGAATGTAGGACAAACTCGGTTCCTTCAAGCTGGTGGTATTTACTTGCCGAAATTATATGGCAAGCGCGCAAAAGTGGGTGATTATAACGAAGTTTGTGACAAATACGCATGCATTGATCCGTGACGGCTATTGTGCGCAAATAAAATTCAAAGGCTCAAGCGAATGATGCCAATTTAACCGCGTTTTTTTCAATATTTAACGTAATTATGCTAGCCTATGCAGCCTCTGGACTTCATTGACAGCTAAGGAATCACCCCATGTTTGCAAGTAATCCCACGATTTGTATTATTGGTTTAGGTTACGTTGGCCTGCCACTTGCTGTAGAGTTTGGAAAAAAGACTAAGACTATCGGGTTTGACATTAATCAACAGCGTGTTAACGAACTCTTGAAAGGCCATGACCATACGCTGGAGCTGAATACAGCAGAATTGAGTGAAGCCACACAATTAAGCTACAGCACCAGTGAAGCGGATATCAAAAACGCCGACGTTTACATTGTTACTGTGCCAACACCTATCAACTCTGGAAATCAACCTGATCTTACTCCTCTCGAAAAAGCCTCAGCCTTGCTTGGCCGTGTAATTGGCAAAAATGCCATAGTGATTTACGAATCCACTGTCTACCCGGGCTGCACCGAAGAAGTTTGCGTTCCGATTATTGAGAAGACATCCGGTTTTGTCTTCAATAAAGATTTCTATGCAGGTTACAGCCCTGAACGCATCAACCCTGGCGATAAATTGCGTCGTGTACATAACATTATCAAAATTACATCGGGTTCTACACCGGAAGTTGCGGAATACGTTGACCAGCTTTATCGCAAAATCGTTGTGGTCGGCACGCACAAAGCAAGCAGTTTGAAAGTAGCGGAAGCCGCAAAAGTTATCGAAAATACTCAGCGCGATTTGAATATCGCACTGGTTAACGAGCTGGCATTAATTTTCCACAAGCTGGGAATAGATACGCTCGAAGTTTTAGAAGCTGCGGGCACCAAATGGAATTTTTTACCCTTCCGCCCAGGTTTAGTTGGTGGTCACTGTATCAGCGTTGATCCTTACTATCTCACCTATCGTGCACAGCAAGCAGGTTATTACCCTGAAGTGATTCTTTCCGGTCGTCGCGTCAACAATAGCATCGGCGCTTTTGTTGCCGAATCCGTTGTGAAAATGATGACCAAGCGCAAAGTTCATGTGGTGGATTCTAAAGTCCTCATCATGGGACTCACCTTTAAGGAAAACTGCCCCGATCTGCGCAACACCGGCGTAATAGATATCATCAATGAACTGAAAACTTTTAATACACACGTAGATATTTATGACCCTTGGGCTGATGCTGCAGAAGCGCACCACGAATACGGTGTGAGCCTCATAGACACCCCGTTAGCGGGCACCTATGACGCGATTATTATTTGCGTAGGCCACGACAAATTTAAAGAAATGGGCGCAGCCGGCATTCGTGCATTGGGTAAGCTCGGCAACGTTTTGTTTGATGTTAAACACATACTGCCTAAGGCAGCCGTTGACGCACGACTCTAATTTAATTCATACGGGTTTTTATGAAAGTTTTAGTTACTGGATCTGCAGGTTTTATCGGTGCTGCACTCGCACAACGTTTATTAGAGCGCGGCGATGAAGTTATCGGCATTGATAACCTGAACGATTACTACGATGTACAACTCAAAAAAGATCGCCTCGCACTGTTAACGCCAAATCCAAAATTTACGGATATTCGTTGCGGCCTCGAGGATAAAACTGCAGTCGATAATGTATTCAAACAATACAAACCGGAGCGCGTTGTCAATTTGGGAGCGCAAGCCGGTGTTCGATATTCGCTGGTAAATCCACAAGCTTATATAGATTCAAATATCGCTGGCTTTTTAAATATTCTTGAAGCTTGCAGAAATTTCGGCACTGAGAATTTGGTGTATGCATCAAGTAGTTCTGTGTACGGCGCAAATACTGCAATGCCATTTTCCACTGAGCACAACGTGGATCACCCTGTGAGTCTTTATGCCGCAACAAAAAAATCCAACGAATTAATGGCGCACACCTATAGCCATCTTTTTAAAATTCCAACCACCGGATTGCGATTTTTTACCGTCTACGGCCCATGGGGTCGCCCTGACATGGCACCGATTTTATTTACCAAAAAGATTTTGGCGGGTGAGTCGATTGACGTATTTAATTACGGAAATCACCGCCGTGATTTCACTTACGTTGATGATATTGTTGAAGGTGTAATTCGCACACTGGATCATGTTGCAGTTGGCAATCCGAATTGGAGTGGTTTGAAGCCTGATCCCGCCAGTTCGCAATCACCCTATCGCATTTACAATATTGGCTCCAATAATCCAGTGGAGCTGCTGCATTTTATTGAAGTGCTGGAGAATTGTCTGGGCAAGAAAGCCGTTAAAAATTTATTACCTATGCAGCAAGGCGATGTGCCTGACACCTACGCGAATGTTGATGCATTAATTAAAGATGTAAATTACAAGCCCAGCACGTCGGTCGAAGTCGGCGTGGAAAATTTCGCACGCTGGTATCGCAATTATTACAAAGTTTAACTCAAGAAACCTGGCACCTTATTTATGACTGCAACTCAAAATACCATCACTCACGCGATGACAGTTGATGTGGAAGATTATTTTCACGTTGCAGCATTTAATAAAGTTATTAATCCAGACGAATGGGAAAAATGGCCGTGCCGTGTTGAAGCCAATACCAATAAATTGCTGCAATTATTTGCTGATTCAAACATCAAAATTACATTTTTTATTTTAGGTTGGGTGGCAGAGCGATATCCTGAGCTAGTAAAAACTATTCATGCACAAGGCCATGAAATCGCTTCGCACGGTTACAGCCATCAACTTATTTATAAGCAAGATAAAAACGTTTTTCGCGAAGAAACTGCAAAATCAAAACGCATATTGGAAGATCTCGCACAAGTTCAAATTACCGGCTATCGCGCAGCGAGCTATTCAATCACTCGTAAGTCGCTCTGGGCTTTGGATACGTTAGCTGAACTGGGCTTTACATGGGACTCTTCTATTTTTCCAACTCGTCACGACAATTACGGCATTCCCGGCAGTCCTGAAGAGCCTTACAAAATTGTTACAACCAGTGGAAAAATATTAACGGAATTTCCGCTCACGACTGCCAAAGTATTTGGCCAATCAGTTCCAGCTGCAGGTGGCGGATATTTTCGTCAGTATCCTTACGTATTGTCGCGTTGGTTATTCGAACGTGCGAGCAACAACCAAACCAAACCGCAGATTTTTTATCTCCACCCGTGGGAAATAGATCCAGAGCAACCCCGTGTTCCTAACGCCAGTTGGTTTAGTAACTTCCGCCACTACACTAACCTTTCTCGCTGCTTACCGCGCTTGGAACGTATGATCGATGACTTCCAATTCGGCACCATCAGCCAAAGCCTGGGCTCTGTAACTGTTACGAGGACTTTGGATATTACGGAATTAGCGGAAGATAAAACACAAGCTGCTTGAGCGTAGAAGATCATCAAACTCGCGAGAGTAATTTGTTTCTCATTGGTGTTTCAACAAAGTGATAAAGCAGCGGAGCAATACAAAGCACAACCAAGGTCGCGCCGAGGAAAACACCGAGTTCACCTGCAAGACTTAAATTTTGTGGCAGAGGCTGGCCAGTGAAATATTGGGAACCTGCCCGCAGTATATTGAGCACTAACCAATGGAACATATAAACCGAAAAAGAAATTTTCCCGAGATATACCAAGGGAGTCCATGCAAGTAGATAGTTTTTCCCTTCAGGTATACGCGCTGCGCAAAGCACTAGCCAGAAAAAACCTGCTACCGAAAAAACTCCAGGGATTGGTAGGGCAAGTAAAAACACATTAAATACCAGTGCTGCCAATGCCCATTTTGCAGCTGCAAATTTTTGCCAATCGCCGTTTCGATAACAATGATATGCAATCACCCCCAATACGCATTCACCGAAACAACGCAACAACATGGGCCAACCAGCGTAATCTAAACCTAAATTACCAAAGTAACCCTCAACACTCGCAAGCACTGCAAAAATAACAAATGCGCTCACGGTCATCATCATTTTGCTCGCATGATGGAAGCGCAAAATTAGCCAAGGCACAGTGAAATAAATTAGCCACTCAGCACTAATAGACCAAGCCGGTTGATTCCAGTAGGCTTCCCAATGGAAAGTCTGCACTAAAAATAAATTTGTCACAAAGGTGAATGGGCTATCACTGCCAACAAACGGCGTATCCAACCGCTCCGCACCGGGAACGCGAGCAGACACCAGATACCACTGAAATAATTCAAATAACAAAAACAATAACAACATAAATAGGTGCAGCGGATAAACTCGCGCAAAACGCGTCCACATAAATTTATGATAATTCTGTTTTGAGATTCCAGATTCAAAACGCGATTGATAAACATAAGCGAGTACAAACCCGCTTAAGATAAAAAATAAATCTACCCAAAGGTAAGATTTATAAAATAAATGGGATGGCACCGCACGTGGTAACTTCTCTAATAGCACATACATAAAATGGTGGCTAAGCACAAACAATGCGGCAATGCCCCGCAGTGACGTTAACGCAACAAGTTCCGGCTGGCGAAGATTTGCTGAATTAAACATTTGCCGTTGCCTTGGCCCACTTTGCCATTTCGCTAACAACCAATTGTTGATCTTCCGGTTCTGCCAAAATATGAGAAGCCTGGGTCAAATAAACTAACTTATGGTTATCGCCAAATTTTGCAGACTTGAAGCAATCGCGGAATTGTCCCTCATAGTTGTAATGGTCGCTACGACAAAAAACACTGAATAATTTTAATCCCCGCTTAGCGAGTTGCGTCAACCCTGCTTCCACTTCAGGCTGAGGCGGAAAATCAGGAAATTGCGGCACTTCGAAAAAACTTTGATCTACACCAGATGCACCCGCACCAGATGATTTTTTTTGTAACCCTAGTGAACGTTTTGACACGCTTACCCAACGCTTCCACGCAAATAAACGCGGAACATAATGATAGATATAACTTTTCCAACTCAAATAACAATAACCATCAATTTGAGCAATGCCGATTACACGCGGATCTTTTACAGCGGTGCGATAAGATGCGTAAGCACCTGAGCAAAGGCCGTAGAGAATAAAGTGTTCGATATTTTTTTCGCGAGCCAAATAGTCCATAGCTTCTTGAACTTCTTCTACTGCCGACTCTGATGCTGTAAGTGTATTGCGGCGTGCTTCGCTATCGCCAATGCCGGAAAAATCAAAACGCAGTGTTAACAAGCCTGCTTTCTCAACAATAGCTCGTGCTAAAGTCACCGAGAGACGACACGAACCGACACGATGGATCACGCCGGAATTTAATAAAATAACAGCCACAGATGAATTACTTATTTCTGAAGTTTCCGGCTGGCTGATAACGCCAATCAAGGGGTTCACTTGACCAATACTGATAACGCGTTCGCGCATAAATAACCCTAACGTTGCGGTGCTGAAAAATAATTTTCGATGGCCTGTACGATTGGCTGCGGCCAAAGAATGCCACCTACGTTATCCACGTAATTCCAATCGTGAGGAGCGGGAGCGAGCTCATAAGTGAAGCGCGGCAGATTGTTCAAGCTCGCGTACAATTCTGTAAAACCTTCATTTTCATGGGAAACAATTTGCGCTACCGCAGTATTTTGCAAACCTGACAATTGGCGTGTATCCAAATTTGCCAATTTTTGCTGGAACGCGCGCGGCATGGAAAATCCGTTGAAATGCAAGGTGCCGTCGGCCGCAATAAAGTTAGCACGTGAGTGTGCCGCGTTGATTTCTTTACTTAGTTCATCAATATAAGCCTTACCGCTCACGATGGGATCCCACATAACTAGACGCGAAACATTTTGATGATTAGCAGCAACCTGCGCGGCCAAAAGCGCGCCTACTCGTAAACCTAAAAGCGACACTTTTGGCACGGCCGCAATATCAATAAGCTCCTGCACCGCTATGCGAATATCCTGTTGCCAATCATCTGCAGTAACGCCGTCCAATGTGCCTGCAGAATCGCCAGTGCCGCGATAATCGAAACGCAGCACTGAGTAACCCAGAGTAGATAAATTAATAGCAAGACGGCGCAACGAACGATGCGCACGCATATTTTCCTGACCAAACGGACTGCATAACACAATGCCTTCGCGTCGGTTGGACAATTTCGGAGGATGATAGGCGCCAAACAGATAGGTTGAAGATGGGCCGAAATAAAACGCTTCCAAAAAGACGTGCTCCTAGAATGATGTTACAACTCAACCCATCTAACAAACCTGCAACCTGGTTGAGCCCAGCGTACAGGTTACCTAAAATCAGCATTTTTACCAGCTTGGTCCGTAGCCATTGCGAAAACAAACGCGCTGGGTGAGAGCAACCAATGCATTCAAACTAGTCGCCACCAAAAAACCTTCTCAGGAAACCTTTGGTTTTTTTACCAGCAACATTTACCGGTTCCGAAACTTGATCAACTAAAACAGCCGCAGGCTGACCATGAATGTCGACTTGTATATCAGTTTGATTATTCCCCACCGCCACATCAATGCGTGCGGCCAATTGCTCCAATGTATTTACCCACATGTCCTGCGGTGAAAAACGCACGCCAAAAGTTGAATCAATTTCCAGGATCACTTCCAGCGCTAATAACGAGTGACCACCGATATCAAAGAACTGCCCATCAATACTAACCTGATCGCGCTTGAGCGCGGTTTTCCAGATGTCCGCTAATTTAATTTGAGTCGCTGTAACTGGTGGAACGATTTCGCTGGAGCTGGTGTGAACTGTGACAGGAGCAGATAGTAGCTTGCGGTTGATCTTCCCCGATGGCAGGAGGGGCAATTGTGCAATCGCCGTGAATTGCTGCGGCAGCATATAATCCGGCAAATACTGACGCAGGTGTTTGCGAAGTTCAGTATTGGTAGGCTCTTCATCGCCCTGATAAACCACATAGGCCACCAAACGCTGATCTGTTTTATCGAAATACTGCAAGACAACAGCCGCATCTTTGATAGCAGGATGACGGCGCAACTGCACTTCTATTTCGTCCAATTCGATACGGAAACCGCGCAGTTTAATCTGGTTGTCCAATCGTCCGGCAAACTCAATATTTCCGCTGCGTGTCCACCGTGCGCGATCGCCGGTGCGGTAAAGTCGCTCACCTTGAGCATTTATCACGAAGCGAGCAGCAGTTTGCTCTGAGTCGCCAAGATAACCTTTAGCTAAACCCGCACCACCAATCCACAATTCACCGAAGACACCAATTGGCAGGGTGCGGCCTGCATCGTCGAGTATATGAAGCTTAGTGTTAGCCAGGGGACGACCAATATAATTATCGGGAACAGTGCCATCAGCCGCAGGACGAACGCGATAGACGCTCGTCCAAACCGTTGCTTCGGTCGGACCGTAGAGATTCCACAGGTCAATACCTTGGGCCAACAAATCTACAGCCAGATCGCTGGTTAACAATTCACCACCGCAAAAACCACGGAAACCAGAAGGAGCGCGCCAACCTGAATTGACGAGCAAACGCCAAGTAGCTGGAGTCGCCTGCAGAAGCGTGATTTTCTGGTCGTCCAACAACTGACGCAATGCAATATCGTCCTGACTTTGATCTTCACCGGCCAAAACGATGCTTGCACCGCTGGTTAATGGAAGGAAAAGTTCAAGCAATGAAATATCAAAGGCTAAGGTTGTGAGCGCTAATAACCGGTCGTGTTCGCTAATACCTGGCTCACGTTTCACGGCATGAATAAAATTATGCAGCGCGCCCTGCGTGACCTCGACGCCTTTTGGTACACCCGTTGAACCGGATGTGAAAATGACATAGGCAAGTTGATCCGGCGTGATAGAAAGGTTTGGCAGCTTGTCTGATGATTGGGCAATCTCACTCTCTGCAAGATCCAGTTGCACTGCGACGTCAGCAAAACTGCCGAGGTTACCGATAAGGTCGCTATCACTAACCACTAATTTGGCTGCTGCCGCACCGAGAATGGTGTTTACTCGTTCAACAGGATAAGACGGATCAAGCGGAACATAGGCAGCACCCAGCTTCCATATTGCCAAGATTAGCGCTGGTAAATCGCAAGTGCGCTTAACCAAAACACCCGTTAAATCGCCTGCATTTAAGCCTTTCGCTTGTAGATAATGAGCGATGCGGTTTGAGCGTTGCTCAAGCTGGGTGTAGGTATAAGTTTGCGCTCCAGCCGTAACCGCATTTTTATCTGCATGCTCTGCGGCTTTAGCAATCCAGTCGCCAACCAGGCCTTGATTGAACGTGAATTGTGCTGCTGTATCGTTCCATTGCTTCAGCGTTTCCTGCTCATTCGCTCCAGCGGCAACTAGCTCGCCCAGCGTAAGATCCGGCGTTTTGGCGATGAGTAAAGCGGTCTCCACGAAGCTGCTACCAATTGCCTGCACAGTTGCTTTATTAAAGAGCTCAATAGGGAACTCCATGCCGCCATCCATACCTTTGAGTTGACGTTTTACCCAAACATCCAGATCGGTTTGCACGCCCATTCGCTCGATATCAACTTGCGAACGCTGGATACCATCCATTTGATCGCCACGATTGCGCACGTCTTGATAGCTAAACAAGGTTTGGACTAACGGCGGACGAGCAGCATCGCGCGGTGGATTCAGGGTATGCACCAAAGTTTCAAATTGGGTATCCTGGTTATCCATGGCTTCCAGCACGGTCTTCTTAACGTCGTGCAGGAAACTTGCAAAAGTACGCTGGGATTTGAAGCGGAAACGGCACACCAACCGATTAATGAATGGCCCCATCAAACCGCTGATTTCCATGTGATTGCGCGCCGACACCGGCACACTGACCAGGATATCCTCCTGGCGGCTGTAGCGATGCAGTGTTAGAGCATAAAGCCCAATAATCACCATAAACAAAGTGGCGCCCTGGCGACTGCCGAGTTCTTCCAACTCTTGCAGCAAGGGTTCGTCGAAATGGAAGTTAATACCTTCAGCACGATGGGCTTGATGCGCAGGGCGAACTTTATCGAGTGGCAAATCCAGTACGGGAAGTTCACCGGACAATTGTTGCAACCAGTAGCCCAACTGCTTCTTAACCGCATCGCTTTCAAGCCATGATTTCTGCCACAACGCATAATCGGCGTATTGCACTGGCAAAGACGGCAGTGGATTAGGTAACCCCTGCGCGTAAGCGTTGTAAAGCGTACACATTTCTTTCAGCAGAATATCGAATGACCAACCATCAAATACCAAATGATGCATTAGCAGAAAAATTACGTAATCATCGGGCGCAAGCTCGATAAGGCGCACAGTAAACAAAGGGCCACGCTCAGTATCAAAAGGCTTGGCAGCGTCCTTACGTAACACCAACTTCAGATCATCCAGATTATCAACACCAAATTCAGAAACTGGAATCGGCTTTAAATCCAAACCAAGCGACTCGCGTAATTTTATTACTAGCTTGCCACCCTCCGTTCTGAAACCGGCTCGCAGGAGTTCATGGCGCTGTTCAATCGTTTCAAACGCACGCTGCAAAGCGTCATGGTTTAATTTCCCGCGCAGGCGAAAAGGCGCTGGCAGGTTGTAAGCAAAAGAGTCAGGTTCTATTTGCTCGAGGTACCAAACTCGCTGTTGCTGAGTTGACGCAATCGCAATTTCGCCGGCAGCTCGCGGAAGCATTTTCGCCTGCACATTACCGCTTTGAGTTTCGTGCGCGATGATCTCCGCCAATTGGCGAATGGTGGGCGCTTCAAATAATTTACGCAGACCTATATTGATGCTGAACAGACTTTTCACGCGCGCGAACATTTGCGTTCCCAGCAAAGAATGGCCGCCTAGTTCAAAGAAATCATTAGTCACCCCCACCTTTTCCAGACCGAGAATTTCTCGCCAAATGGTGACTAGCTGTTCTTCGATAGGATTTTGAGGAAGCGCAAAACTGCTTTCGTCGATTTCGCCGAGCACAGGTGCTGGCAGGGCTTTACGATCTACTTTGCCGCTAGAGGTTAGCGGGAATTTATCCAACACCACAAAATGCGAAGGCACCATGTAATCCGGCAATGCAGCGCGCAAATGATCACGCATCGCCTGGGTTTCGGGCGCCGTGCCATTTTGAGTCATGAGGTAGGCAACCAAACGCTGATCGTTTTTACGATCTTCGCGCGCAAGCACCACACTTTGGGTTACGCCGGGATATTGGCTGATCACCGCTTCAATTTCGCCCAGCTCAATGCGTTGACCACGTAATTTAACCTGGAAATCGTTGCGACCTATGTATTCAATTACGCCGTCGTCCCGCATACGCACAAGATCTCCTGTACGGTAAACGCGCCCCGGCTTATGTAACAGCGGGTCTTGCACATACGGATCTGCAATAAAACGATCAGCAGTCAAATCAGGGCGGTTGACATAGCCGCGTGCGATTTGCACGCCAGCCAAAAGCAACTCGCCAGGCACGCCGGGAGGTTGCAGCTTGAGCGCATTATCCACAACATATAACCGCGTGTTTGTGAGCGGATAGCCAATTGGGACACTGGCGCCTGAGTCTCCCTGCCCGCATAACCAGTAGGTTACGTGGATGGCAGCTTCAGTTGGGCCGTATAAATTCCACAACTCCACATCGGGAAATGCTTTAACAAAACGTTGCTCAAGATCTTTAGATACAGCTTCACCACTTGCCAGCACGCGAACAATACTCGGACATTTTTGGTGATCCGCTTCTTGCAGGAACAGATATAACATGGAAGGCACAAAATGCACGTAAGTCATCTGGTGCTGGTTAATCAGCTCGATCAAATAACCAGTTTCTTTGTGACCGCCGGGTTTTGCCATGATCAATTGGCTACCGGAAATCAGCGGAAGAAATAATTCCCAAAGAGATACGTCGAAGGTGTAAGGCGTTTTTTGCAGAATTTTGTCAGTGGTCTTGAGCTGGTAAACCTCGTCCATCCACAACATATGATTGCAAACGGCTTGATGTTCGTTCATCACACCTTTGGGCTTACCTGTAGAACCCGAGGTGTAAATCACGTAAGCCAATTGATCGGGCTCGATGCTCAAATTCGGACGTGTAGCTGGATAAGCAGCGAGAACTTCTTCTGCCACATCAACCGCAAGACGCGCAATATTCGTTGGCAAACTACCGTCAAAACGTTGCTGAATCAGAACCAGTTTTGCCCCAGCTTCTTCCAGAATATATTCCACGCGATCCAGCGGATGTTCCGGGTCCAACGGCAAATAAGCCCCGCCTGCTTTTAGCACCGCGTTAATCGCGATCACCATTTCCAGCGAACGCTCCATCATGATTGGCACCATGGTTTCGGCACCAACACCTTGCGCAATCAAGTAATGCGCGAGACGATTTGCCTGCGCATCCAGCTCGGCGTAAGTCAGTTGCTCGCTCTCGGCAATAACGGCGATGTTATTTGGAAATTCATCTACAGCTGTCTCAATCAAACCGTGCAAACTACCCGCATGCTTGTAGTCGCGACGGGTATCGCCCCAGCGAGCCATGATGGCATTGCGATCTGGATCTAGAATAAATTCGACATTGCTGAGCGGCTGATCCACTTGCGAGTTCAAGCGCGCGTAAAAATTTTCGAGCTCGGTTAAGCGGCGCTCCATGGAACTCTTGCGCCACAAACTCGTGTTATAGGTACATTCCATTACCGCCGACTTGGCCGACAAAGTAATGTTCATGTTGATATCGAAGTTTTCAAACGTACGGGGATTGGAACCAAATTCCATAGACAGGTCGCGATAAGCTTCACTCGGTTCGCCTTCCTGATCCACGTTGAAAATTACCGACACTAATGGCGGCTTGGACGGGTCGCGTTCTGCTTCAATAGTTTGTAGTAAAGTGCCGTAAGTTAAATATTGGTATTCAAAAGCATCCAACATTTTTTGCTGGGTCAGCGCAATCAAATCGCGGAAACTTTCTTTACCTTCAAGTTTGAAATAGAGCGGAATAATATTCACGCAGTGACCGACCAACGCGTGATCGCCCTTCGCCATTTGGCCCGCAAATGGCACGCCCAGCACAATTTCCTGACTGCCAGATAAACGATGTAAATAGGCAACGAAACCGGCCATGAGTGTACTGATTAGCGTACTTTTATTTGTCGCTGCCAGTTTTTTAAGTTGGCCAATTAAATCTATAGGAATTTCTTTGTCCATTCGCACTGCAGCAAAACTGCGTTGTGCGGGGCGAGCATTGTCGTAAGGCAACTCTAAACTAGGAGCACCGTTTTTGTATTGCTCTTGCCAGTATTTCAAACTATCGGCACGCAACTGCGCTGTTTCTTCGCTGCGTTCCCACACAGCGTATTCGGCAAAACTAGGAGCTGGCTCAAGATCGGAAATACTATTGTCCAAACGTGCGGTGTACAAATGACCGAGTTCATCGGCAATAACATAGAGCGACCAACCATCACACACTGAGTGATGGAAGGTGAGTACTAAACTGTATTGTTCAGGTGCGAATTTAATGAGATCGAAACGCGCCAGCGGCCCGTTAAATAAATCAAACGGTTGTTCTACTAATTCGCTGCACAAATTTTTCAAACGCGATTGTGCTTCAGCTTCTGTTTGCGCTTGGTAGTCATAACGCTTCAGCGGAATTGTGCGATCTTTGTAAAACACCATTTGGTGTCCGTCGGAACTGAAGCAGCCACGAATAGATTCATGGCGCAACGCTAAATCTATCAGCGCCCCTTCAAGCGCTTTTTCGTTTAGCTTGCCTTTGAGATGAATAAAGACAGATTCATTGAACGCACAATTCGCATCATCACCAAACTGGGACGCCAACCAAACTTCGCGTTGTGATTCAGTTGAATCGACCGCAGCCGCCAATTCACCAAACGCAAATGGGTCGTGAGAATGCGCACCGCTTTTCAAAGAATTGTTTTTCAAAGAACTATTCATTAATCATCATCCTTGCCATTTTTCAAAGTGGCTTGGATCTTTTGAGGAAGGCACGAACCAAACCGCACGACCTTCTTCATCGCGGCCCAATTTTGCGCCGGGAACAGGCGGAGTGAAATGTTGTTTTTGATACTCGCTTTCCGCCGCAACGCCATCTACAGCGATGGCACTCTGGTCTATTTCGAGAAAACTTTTTGCCGACGAAGCTTTGGCATTTGCTGTTTTGCCATCAGCAGCCGGGAAAAACTCCATCAGCAGCATTTCATCCATCGCCTCTTTAAAGGCGTTGATGATAAATTCAATATCTTCATCGCTGTGCGCAGTAGTGATAAACGTTGGGCGGGCATCCCATACATGAATGCCTTTTTCACGCAGCAACACATACATTAATTCTTCGTAGGGAATGTCCTGCGGAATTTTTATTTTGCACATTGAACCGCAGTTGGCAATTTTAACGGGTGCGCCGACTAGTTTCGCGTAGTTGTTAATCTCATTCACCATGCGATCGGCGCGAGCGTTTAACCACAATTGCAAATCGGGTTCAGCTTTTAATTTACTTAACACCGCAACTGATGCCGCCAACACCAATGGGTGACGCACGAAAGTACCGGCGAAATAAGTCACCCCCACTTCCGGTGCGGAATTATCACCGTACTGCCATTGGCCGCCATCGAGAGCATCCATAAATTCGGCCTTGCCTGCGATAACACCAATCGGCAAACCGCCACCGACAATTTTTCCGTAAGTACAAATATCTGCATCTATTCCATAGAAACCTTGCGCACCGCGTTGGTGAATTCGGAAGCCGGTAATAACTTCATCGAAAATAAACGCGATATTTTTTTCGCTACAAATTTTGCGCGCTTTCTTCAAAAACTCGCGCGGCTGGATTTCCGGGTAACGGCTTTGTACGGGTTCGATTAAAAGCGCAGCAATTTCATCGGCGTGTTCGATAATATAATCCAAAGATTTTTCGTCGCCGTAATCGAGCATAATCACATGCTCAACCGCCGCTTCGGGAATGCCAGCCGCAGCCGGCGTTGCAAAACCATTACTGCCACGCGTTACGATGACTTCGTCATTAATACCGTGATAATCATTCTCGAACATTACCACTTTATCTTTCAAAGTTACGGTGCGCGCCAAACGCACTGCACCAAGTACAGCTTCAGAACCCGTGTTACAAAACGCAGCGCGTTGGTTACCAGTTACTTCGCAGAACAATTTGGAAGCCTCTGCCATCAACGGATGTTGCGGGCCAATCTCATAGCCGATATCTAATTGCTTGTGAATCGCTTCTTTAATAAAGGGGGCAGAATTTCCAAAGAAGTTAGAACCGAAACCGCAGGTGATATCTACAAAGCGGAAGCCGTCAATATCCCACAAATAAGCGCCTTCAGATTCGGCGACAACGATGGGGTAAATAATTTCTTTTAGTGGATTACGGAAACCGGAAACTACGCGAGGATCTGCAAGTTGTTTGCGATTGTCCTGCGCAAATTTTTTCGAACTCGCGAATTTTTTGTTGTATCGCGCGGACAACATATCCAGATTCGCTTTTTGCTTCGGCGTTAAATCGTTAGAGCGCTTAACGTTGATGCGTGTACCAGCACCGAAAGGTTTAACCGCACGCTCAACGGGTTTTTCTGCTGGCGCACTTACGGCCGCAGTGGGTGCAGCCTGAGCAGCTTGCAAAGTAATTGGCGCACCACCTGTAGTTACCCCGCCGCTTAACAACGCTAACTGGCTTTGCAGTAATTGCATTTGTTGTTGCATAAGCGAAATGACATTTCCATCCGCAACATTTAATGCAGGCAATGTCTGTGCAGCGAATTGTTGCGGTGCAAATGTTTGTATAGGTGCCGAAACTGTTTGTTGGGTAGGTGTAGCTACAGTCGATGCTGCCGCAAGAGCTGGTGCAGCGATTGGCGCTGGTGCGGTAGGTACATCCACCGCTACACCGTTTTTCACCAAATAATCTGCCAATGCACCGAAATTATTACAATCATTCAGCAACTGCCTGAAAGTTACTTGCACCTTAAACTGTTTTTTGAGCTTCAAGGTGGATTGCGTGAGCAACAACGAATCCAGACCCAACTCAAAGAAACTCGCATTGCGATCCGCATTGTGCAAATCCATGCCGGAGAGATCTGAAAACAGGCTTTCCAATTGCGTAATTAAAGTGTCTTTCATGGTAATAATTGCCGTCGGTTGAGCTGCACTGGTTGATGCAACGGGGTTTGTAGTTGTTTCGGTTAATGGGTCAAGAATAGCTGCTGGCGCGTCCGCCTGCACGCTCGGCTCAACCACATGAATTTTATGTTGGAACGGATAATTGGGAAGGTCCTTAAACTGCTGGCGATTCAATTCTGCGGCGGGCCATTGCAGCTCAACTCCCAATTCCCAGAATTTGCCAATCGCCTGACTAAAATTGGCCAGTTCAAGTCCCGCTTGCCCCGGTGAACCGAGTAAATGCTGCAAATACAAATCGGGTTTGTCGGTCAAGGTTTGGAGAATTAATCCTGCGACGGTACGCTGCGGACCGCATTCAATCACAAGTAAATTTGGCAAGGCCGCCAAGGTTTCTATGCTTTGGTAAAACTTCACCGGTTGGCGTAATTGATTCGCCCAATAATGAATGTCGGTCGCCTGCTCAGGACGAATCCAATCGCCAGTCACGCAAGAAATAAACGGAAATTGCGGAACGGAAAGTTTCACATCAGCAAGCTGTTTCGCAAATTGAATTTTCGCGGCATCCATATCCGGTGAATGGAAAGCATGCGAAGTATCCAGTTTTTTGAATTTGATGTTGTTCGCCGTGAGCTGTTCACAGAGTGCATCTATGTCTTTAAAGCTGCCGGATATGGTGCAGGACTCAGGCGTGTTCTGCGCTGCAACAACCACATCTTTATTGAGATACGCATCCAGAGCAGCCGCAGGTTCGCGCACCGCAATCATGGCACCGCGATTCTGCGCTTGCATAACTGTGCCACGAGTGAGAACAATCCGCAGACCCGTCGCGAGGTCGAATACACCTGCTACTGCCGCCGCCGCAAGTTCACCAATGCTATGCCCAATCGCGGCCTGAGGTTGAATGCCCGAATCTGCCAGCGTTTGCGCAAGCGAATAGCAAACAGAAAATAAAGCGATTTGGGTATTGCGAGTTTCACTCAAATCCCCTTTACCCTCTAATACCAAGGCTTTCAAATCAAATTGATGGTCGCGCAGTAAAATCTCGCTACAACTATCAAATGCAATGCGATAGCTTTCTACCGACGCATAAAGTTCAGCGCCCATCCTGGCGACTTGACTGCCTTGGCCGGGAAATGCAAATGCGACATTTTCGATAAATGGAGCGGATTCACTATCGCTCACGTCGGCATCGAATTGAGAAGCCAGAGGCTTAGCACTATCAACAACGAAGGATTTGCGATACTTCAAATGCGCGCGGTGTTTGGCGAGATAAAGCGCAAGACTCGCAGTATCCACGTCGGAATTTTTAGCGACGTAATCACGATAACGCCCCAAGTAAGCCTGCAAAGCACAAGGGGATGCGGCACTTACGCAAATCGGTAGCCACACTGGAATATCATTCGGAGCCTTTGCTGCTGATTCGACACCTTTAATAACAACGTGCGCATTGGTACCGCCAATACCGAATGAACTTATCCCCGCAATCCGCTCCTTCACAACCTTGCCCCAGGGCGCCGCTTTATCGGCAATAGCAAAAGGCGTGTTATGGATATTCAAAGCTGGATTAGGCGAGGTGAAATTAATCGTTGGCGGAATTAAATCCTGCTCAACCGCTAGCGCAGATTTGATCAAGCCGACCACGCCGGCCGCTGCCGTTAAATGGCCGAAATTACTTTTTACTGAACCTATACGGCAAGTTTGTTTAGCGGCAGACGAACCGCCAAATGCCGCCGTTAAGGCAGCGATTTCGATAGGGTCGCCAATCGGCGTTGCAGTACCGTGGGCCTCGACATAACCAATCGATTGCGGCGTAGTGCCTGCGTTTTGTTGGGCCGCCCTGACAACATTTTTTTGCCCTTCTACACTCGGCGCGGAGAAACTACCTTTGTCTGCTCCATCGTTATTTACCGCTACTCCGCTGATAGAAGCATAAATGTGATCACCATCAGCAAGCGCGTAATCCAATCGTTTCAATACCACCAAACCTGCGCCATCGCTAAATACTGTACCCGAACTGTCTTTATCGAACGTGCGCGTGTGGCCGTCACGCGAATAAATGCTACCTTCCTGATATTCGTAAGGCTGCTGTTGCGGAAAAGTAACCGACGCACCGCCCGCAATGGCGATGTCGCATTGACCGCTGCGAATAGCTTCAACCGCATTACACACTGCGACCAACGACGTCGAACAAGCGGAATGGATACTTAATGCAGGACCAACCAAATTTAATTTATAAGCAATGCGCGTTGCACAATAATCTTTTTCGTTGGCGAGCATCGCGTTGAATGGGCTAAAACTTTCAAGCTGTTTGGGATTTTGCAAAACATTATTGAGGTAATAACTGTTATTGCCCGTGCCGCAAAATATTCCGATGCGTCCCGGAAATTGGCTGGCGACGTAACCGGCATTTTCCAGCGCATGCCAAGTGAGTTCTAACAGCACCCGTTGCTGCGGATCGATAAACCGCGCTTCCATGGGGGTGATATCGAAAAAGCTTTCGTCGAAACCCAAAGGCTCATCAATAATGCCGCGCGCATTAACCTGGCCATCTGCAGTGGTGGGTGCAAAAAAGCTTACAGTTTCACGACCGGTTGCAAGATTCTCCCAGAATTCATCCAGGCGATTTGCGCCGGGAACCTTCAACGCCATACCGATGATAGCGACTTCAGCATCCGCTGATTTATCGGTAGCTGTCGTTGAGAAATTACCATCGGTTTGGCTGCTTTTATTTACGTAATCAATAAACAGTTTAATAGTGCGATGCTGGAACAATGCGTAGGTCGGAACAGTTATATTCAGCTCATCGTAAAGAGCAGCAGCAATGCGATTTGCAGCGAGCGAGTCCATGCCCTGATCAACCAAATTATCTTGCAGTTTTGCCTCACGACGATGAATTTCACGACGAATAATGGCAAGAATTTGCTGATTCGAATTTTGCGGTTTTGGTGCTGCAATAACATCAACAGCAGCCAAATTTTCAAGCATTGTTTTGCGATCAATTTTGCCGGTAGCGGTTTTAAGCAATTTCGGCAAAACCTGGAATTCACTCGGAATCATGTAGTGCGGCAAATCGCGCTCAAGTAGCGCTTTTAATCCGGCCAGATCAAACTCATCAGCCGATTTAACACAAATAAATGCAACCAAAGTTTTATTGCCGCGCAATTCGCGCACAGCAACCGCAGCTTCTTCAATCTCACCTGTATTCAGAAGATGCGCTTCAACTTCACTAAGCTCAACGCGGTAGCCGCTAATTTTGACCTGACTGTCTACACGGCCTTTGTAAAAAATATTTCCGTCTGAATCCCGCGCGGCCAAATCACCTGTGCGATATGCGCGGTAATTTTTACCATCAAGATTTAATTCAATAAAACGTTTGGTAGTTTCTTCCGGATTATTAATGTAGCCATTAGCCAACACTGGGCCACTGATATACAACTCGCCTACATCACCCTCAGCCACGAATTGTTGCTGCTCATCCAACAAGAAAATTTGCGCCTGCAAAATCGGCTTGCCAATGGGCGGAATATTTTCCCAATGCGCAATATCCACCGGCATTTTATATTCGGTAACCACATGGGATTCAGACGGACCGTATTGGTTATAAAGACGAGTGTGGCTTAAATTTTTAAAGGCCTTTTTAAGATCGTCACTAATAACTAGCTGCTCGCCAGCGGTAATAATTTCGCGTAGCGCTTGCGGATAAAGCTGTAAACGATTCGCCCACTGCAACAACTGTAGTAGCGCAATGTAAGGCAGGAAAATACGCTCGATTTTGTGCGTATCGATAAACGTTAAAAGAGCACGAAAATCTTGTTTGGTTTGATTATTCACCAGAAATAAACAACCGCCTTGCGCAAAAGTCGCAAAAATCTCCTGGAATGAAACATCAAAACTCAGCGAAGAAAATTGCAGGGTGCGGTAAGTTTCGTCGGCTTTATAGTGTGCATTTTGCCAATGAATCAGGTTATTCAAGGTTCCATGATTCATCCGCACGCCTTTTGGGCGACCTGTGGAACCGGATGTATAAATTATGTAAGCATCGCTAGCATCATCTATCTCCGGTGACGCAATTAGCACATCTCCCTTAGCGCTGAAATCGATCTCACGTAAATTAAGGCGCTGACAATGTTCAGGAATAAATTCATCGTTATCACTAATGACTATACGAGTGTCCGCGTTAGTCACCATATAGTTCAAGCGTTCCGCAGGGTAAACAGGATCGAGCGGAAGGTAAGCGCAGCCAGAACGTAAAACAGCGATGATGGCAGCAATGGCCAAGGGGCGCGATTCGGTGTGAATTGCAACTACGGCGCCGGAGCCAATACTTAAATTGGACAAACGAGCAGCAATGAGCGATGCATTCTGATTGAGTTGCGCATAACTAATCGGCGCAGTGTCACCCGCCAAAGCGGTACGCTCGGGCTGTGTCTGCACGATCTTATCGAAGAGGCTTAGAAAGCTCGTATGAAGCAGAGTGCTCTTATCCATAAACAAAGTCGTTCCGATATTGCGCGCCCAAGCATGGTCGCAAAAATTACAATTTAAGAGATGATGCGATTCTAACCTGTGAACTTGTCAATTTTCAAAAAAATGAGTGAAACGCCGTCACGGTCGGCACTATTTCACAAGCAATAAAGGATGTTATTCAGAATAGAGGGTAAATCGAGGTTTTATCTTTTTATTTATTGCCAGAGATTGGCGAGCCGAAAGACGCTGACATGGTTAGGCAATCAATATTGATGGTCCGCTACCATTAAGTCAAAGATCCACATAGACGCAGGGACCAAACGTCAGTAAAATCCCGCCCTCCAAATGCACCCATAGCTCAGTTGGATAGAGTAGCGGCTTCCGAAGCCGTTGGTCGCAGGTTCGACTCCTGCTGGGTGCACCATATCCCCTTCTAATTTCTCCATCTACCAAGCAATCAAACGCCTCTCACCTAGTCTGCATTCTTACTACGTCATGCGTGACGATATCGGAGAGCTACAGCGAATTGCGGGTTCGACCACGCCGAACCCGTCTGAGTTAAAACGTATATTGCAGATCTATATAAGTGTTTATGCCGCGATCGGGTTGCTTCAGGTCGGACAGGATAATTGCTGTATTGGTCGCCTTCACCGATTTACCCACAACGATGTTGCCACGAAAGTGTTCTGTGTAATTTAATTTGATTCCAAAACCAACATCCGCCAGCTCAGCTTTCGTATCACCCGTATCATCATCTTCTTCAAACGCATGTACTTGCCCATAACCTAAATCGGCGAATAAAAAAGGTTGGAATACAGTTTCCAGTCTTTCGCCAAAAATTTTAAATCCGTTAAAATCCGGGCCTTTGAAAATCCAATCGGCCCCAAAATAGGCGGCATCATCCGCATAATATTCATTGATAGAAAATCCGCGCATGCGTGTCGGTCCGCCCATACCCCATTGATTCACTGACCCCAAAGAGGTGCCTGCATACTGGCCAGCAAAATGTATCACGACACGACTTTCAATTTTGGTAAAGGGCACATTTACAAATGATAAACGCGAATAATCAAACATGAGTATTTCAGGAGCTTGCTCTTGGCCTTCAAAACCACCTAATACAAACTTACTCGAAATGATTGAAACACTTGCTTGTTGCAACACGCGCTTTTTCTCATTTAATCGATCGTAATCAAATGACAACTCAATATTACGGACAGTGTTATTTAATTCACCCGCATCTGAATCACCAATCTGCAATTCAGATTTAATTTGCGAAATCTTTAACTCAGTGGAATAGTTGGTGACGCGGCTACGCTTGAGTTGGTAGCGCAGAGAAGAATCCACAACCAGCGATTTACCCTCCATATCAAATCCACTGTCAGCAGATGACAGCTCTGAGTTACCGCTACCTAACGCAAAGTCGTTGGACGATGCGCCCACAGAAAATTTTAACCTTGGCGTCATTACTGGAATCGTGTACCCGAAAGCACCATAAGTAGAATTTTGCGGCGAGTAGGATTGTAAAATTGACAGATCCAGTTGATCACCCAAGGTAGAAGGATTGTGCAACTGGAATTGGGCGAACGCGCGATTTTTACCGGATCGCTCTGCACCATGATTATCGATACGCAAGCTCGCGTCATACCATTTTTCGCGAGTCACATTGACATTGAATTTCGTATCGCCCACTTGTGATCCAGGTTCAAAATATCCTTGCACCGAAAGCCCCGGCAGATCGTTTAATAAATATAATTTTTCCTCTACGCCGTCGTTGGTAACAGGATTTCCATAATCATTTTTAAACACACGCTTTAAGGAGTTCGTCGAGTAACGCTTATTGTTATGCACGTCAACTTCGCCCAACTCGCCCAATAAAATGGTCAGGGTCACAATTCCATCGCGCACTTGCTGTTGCGGGATGTAAGCTTTCGCCAAAATAAAACCACGTTCACGATAATAACGGGTTATTGTATCTGCAACCGCTTCTATCATGCCGAGCGTAATACCCCGCTGACGGCGCTGTTCGCGAATAAGAAAAACAAGTTTTTGAACCTCCAGAGGTCCAACGTGTTCCCCCTCAGTGCTTTGTTCAATTTCCGCAACAAGATCTGACACCTGCCCAATTTCATCAAGCGTGTAACCAGAATCAAGCATTTTTCCTTCACCCATCATATCGAAGCGAATTGCCTCTACCTGCTTGATAATTTTTTCACGGGTGATGTCGGCACTCGGGTATTCAATTAAACCCTGGATTCTGAATTCCTTAACGTTTAACCGCGGACCAGCCTGTGGGTCTGGATCACGGTCACGGACGGAAGGAATATCCAAATCAAGCAGCAGGCTATGTCGCTCAAGCTCTGGCGCCTCCTTTGTGTCTGGCATCTCCACAAATCCAGCATAAGCATAGGTTGATATAAAAAATAAACTTACTATTGCTGCTACGAGAAAAAATGCTCCCCAATTATGCGCAGACCCAGCTTGTCGCTCACCCACTAACAGACGTCTAAAAATTTCCATTTGTAACATGTAAAAACCACTTACCTTATCAAAATAATTCAATACACAGCCTGGAATAAACATGACTAATTTGAGCTGGAGAGACTATCGTCATCATAGCGCTGATCAGCCGGAAGCATGATCGCAATGTCATCGTAAACATAGTTTCGTACATTGGTAAAAATAGCCGGGTTTATTTGATTGATTTCTTCAACCACAACTAATTGTTCCGCACCTGCAGATAACAAATCGATCAAACTTGTTTGCACACCGGGCCCCTTAACAGGATTGCTCGGTGCCACGCCAAATGCCCATACTGGCTTTGTATAGCGAGAGGCAGTGTAAACAAAATCCCCACGCACGTAGACAATGATCGGTGCACCCAGCGTACCAAAGTTGCCGCCAGCAATATCTATTTTCGCGTTACTAGCAACAATTGCCGGCATCTCCTTACTCTTATTATGGCCTGGTGCCATTAATAAATCGCCCGAATCAATTCTGATGAAAAGATCACTCAGATTGTAATTCGAGTTCATTGTTCCACCAGCGAGGAGCGCATCTGGCTCGGTTCTTCCAAATACCGGGTTTTCAGAGTTATCCAGCAATACATCGCCTTTGTAATTACTGAAATAAATATTGCCATTAGATCTCATCCTGTCGATAGTCACTTCACCCGTATTAATAATGCGAATTCCATTTGTTTGACTTTCAAGTGAAAGACCAGCCACATTTGTTTCTAGATCATCTGGAACACCGATACCGGACAATGCATATGCCGTGAACTTTTTAGCGGAGATATTTATTAAGTCTCCGTTTGCATCGATAATAGAACCGGCTGAATTAAAGGTCATCTCCCCATTTAATGCGCTCAATGCAGTAACCGTCAGATTTTTTCCGGCGTAACTAATATTACCCTCTGTAGCTGAAGTCGTAGCGTTGGCCGCCATCGTCACATCGCCAGCAGTAGTGACGTTTACATCACCCGCAGCAGAGTTCAACGCAGCTTGCAATTGCACACTGCCATTAGTCGCCGCCACATTAACACCAGCATGACCGTTGACATCACTACTTAAAACTGCATTTCGTCCAGCCAGCAAATCAATAATCCCATTGGACGACGACAACGCGCCGCCAGCCGTTAAATCAGTTGCAGCTTTTAAAATAATATCTGTGGTAGCGGTGATATTTTTTGTAGAAATATCTGATCCAGAAATAATTGAAACCGAGCCGTTAGTTGCAGTAGTGCTGACACCGGGCAAAGCTGTATATTTGCCAACATTCAGATCCACACTTCCACCGGAAATATTGGCTCTTTGAGAAAGTTCGCCAGCGCTCACTACTTTAATACCAGCGGTGGCGCTCATATTTCCTGCAACAATTATATTTTGCGCCAAAAGATCAATTGTGGACCGAGTAGTGATGGTATTAGCCAGATTCGCGTCGCCTGTCTGCGCATCTACTATCAAGCTACCGCCATCAATAGCGCCATTCAAAATAAAACCTTGCGATTTAGTTTTTATATTACCCAGCGCACCCACGTTAGATAGTGTGAGGGAATTACTATCAACCAAATCGACATTTATCGCATTTTTAATAGATACTGAACCGAAATTGTTTTGATCATTAATAAAAATAATGTCTGATCCCGACTCCAGCGTAGTAAGACCGGCCACTTTAATAATGCCGTTACCCTGAATAAATCCTAGTGAATTTACACTCAGTGTATCCGCAGATACATTTCCAAATGTTGTGCCGGTGCTATTATTTAGTGTGATATTTTTATTGGTTGATAAGCTGACTGTTCCAGTTAATGAATTATTTTTATCTAAAATAATATTCCCACTCTTTGCATTTACATTAAAGTCGGCAATAGAGCCTACTTCGACACTGCTTGTTAAATCTCCGTCTAATTCTAAATCTACTTTATAATTGCTAGTGAACCCGGAGAGGTTAAGCCCATTTTTTTCCTGAATAAAAATGTCACCAGCAGAAGTTAGGATAGACAAGCTTTCAACATTTGTTTTTAACCTGTTTTCGAGTGTCCCCGCCGATGCAACGCTATCAAGCAATAACCCCTTAAAGTAAACAACTCCGTTTTCTGCGGTTGACACAGATGCTTTGCTGATCGTGAGAACCCCTGCCTGCTCAATCTGTCCAGATGTTTCAATTGAAACCTTATCGTCAGCATGGCCTGCTACAGTGAGATTACTTTTGTTCGCATATTTAATCGTCGTAAAGTTATTTAGTGAGTAGGAATTATCAAATAAGGAAAACGCGTCTGCTAATTCAGTCCCTTCTATTATTAGAGCGTCTGCAGCAAGCCGATCGTTTACGTTTTCTGCTTCAGAATAATAAATATCATGTGTAGCGCCGCTACGGTCGTAACGTAGTCGCCCACCGTTGACCACAGCAGATCCATGAGTTGCTGTACCACCGCCGAAGTCACCATTCACAAAAATGTTGTCGTCACCGTCGCCACCAACAAATTCAAGCGTTCCGGCGGAGGTGTCGGAGACGGTTGCATTTAAAGTATCACTCTCAGCACCACCCTCAATCTTGCCATTAACAATGGAATTCGAAATACTAAAGACGTCTTTTCCTGCCCCACCAAAGACAGAATTACTAATTTGCCCTCCATTCAAACTAAAGAGGTCATCGTCTGCTTCGCCGTGTAGAGAGCCACCGATAACCGCATTTGTAACGATAAACGTGTCAATTTCCTCTCCACCGTAAACTGACCCAAGCAATTGCCCTTCAGTTAATTTAAAGACATCTTTTCCCCCACCACCAACGAGAGAATTAAATATCGACCCGGTCGAATCTGTCTGGTTTAGATTAAAAATATCGTCACCATCACCACCAACAAAATCAGTGAAATCGGAAAAAAATACGGTTCCATTCACATTTCCAGAGTTAGCTCCGGTTAAATTCCAGGTATCGCCATTGTTGCTACCGTACAAAATACTATCCGTTCTATTGCCGATAAATTTTTCAATAAAACGATAACCATTAGTCAACGTATTTAAAGAAATTTCAACAGTGCCCGGTATTTTACTTAGATCAACAACATCCTCTACATCTTGTCCCCCGCCATCTATAAAGCCTGTAAGCTCTCCAGAAGCAGCAAATGAAAACAAATCATCTTTTGCGCCCCCGACCAAAATTTCGAAGCTAGAGAAGTCTATCGCTGCTGGCATACCAGAATTGCTTATTGTTCCGGAGTTTTTGCCATCAATGGTCCATGTATAACTGTTATCGTTGGCAATAAATGTATCGCTAGTAGAAGCACTACCAATTACGCTTTCGATATTGGTGATATTGATTGCAGTTGCATTGAGAGCAGTTCCGTTGAGCATTGCTACGGTAGTACCAGGCGTGTCGGGTTTGAATAAAGAAAGATCAAGCTCATCTACATAAATTACTAGGCCTGAATCTGATCCTGAATAAGTTCCACCATCAATTACGCCAGTAATTTTTGCGTCTTTCCCTTCGAACTTAAAAGCATCCGAATATTCGCCGCCCGTTAAATTTCTAAAACCGTCAAAATCCATCTCACCTAGCTTGCCGATATTCTCACCAGTAATCGTAAAAGTATTGTCAGCATTGCCCGCTATTAACGTATTTTTACTATTTCTATTTGCATTTATTTTAGTGATATTTAAAATCTTCACATCGGCTGAAGCTGAAGCACCGACGCCAACTTTCACGTCAATATCATTGCCAAGTGTGTTTAGGTATACATTATTATTTGTGCCCGTGCCGCCATCTAAAAGTCCATTAATTTTTGAAATATTAGCAATCCTAAAATCATCCTGATCAGCTCCACCAGTTAGATTGCTAATGTTGACAAAATTAATAAAATCTATTGATCCACCAATTGCGTACAACTTGGTAGCGCCGTTGCTTTCGACAACCCAGGAATTCGCACGCGCTTTACTTTCAATAGTATTGTCAAGATTACTAGTTGAGTTACCACCATCAATTTCGTCAATCTCTCCGTCCTTACCAATATTGAAAACATCTTTCCCTGCACCGCCAATTAACTTATTGATGCCCGAAAAATTTAGTTTGTCTGCGGGTGTTGTAATATCACTAACGCTTCCTTCATTATCGCCAGTGAGCTGCCAATCGTTGTCCTGATCTCGTCCCTTCAGACTATCTGAACCGCTCCCCTTGATGTTGTTGATTTTTGAAAATTCGAATTTATCATCGTCTTTACTTATCGCTCCACTATTTACACCAGAGAGGGCCCAATCACTATCTGAAATAGTGTTTATAAAAGTATTATTTCCAGCACCGCCCTCAATATGATTCATTCCAACAAATTCAATATTTACATTCTCATCCGTCAAGAAAAAAATATTTTTGCTGTTGCCTATCCGCCAATTCTGCTCAGTTGCATCGGCGACACCTATCAACTTATCTCCTTGATTACGGCCCTGTATCTTATGAATATTTTCAAATTTCGCATATCGATCATTAACGCCTGCTGCTTTCACTTCGCCGGAATTTAATGCGGTCATTTGCCAAGTGTTAGCAGTACCATCAAGCCCTATAATTGTGTTGATCGCATTAGAGTTTTCATCAGCCGTACCACCAATGATAGTTCCGCTAATAGCTCCACCAGTGAAAAAACTAAATTCATCGTCCTGATTTCCGCCTGTTAAATTTGCAAACCTTGAAAATTTAATCGTTTTACCTTCGATTACGATTGTCCCAGAGTTGGGTCCGGTTATATTCCAAACACTATCTAGGTTAAAGCCAACTACAGTCGGACTTCCTGTAAGGCTGCCTTTTATCTCACCTGAGCCATCATAATCCTTACTTAAATCGATGTACCCAGTAACTGTAACGTCGTCTGTTGCTTCGCGTTTCTGGATGTTTTTAAATACCGGAATATACGGATTCGGATTGTTCTCTATCGTCAAACTTCCAGAATTGTCCCCGGTTAAGGTCCACTCATCTATGATATTTACGTGTGACTTAATAGTGTTGCTTAATGTCTTCGTATCCCCTCCATCTACACCTGCAGTTACAGCCGCATTATCAACAGAGAAATCGAAATAATCTGATTCAGTTCCTCCAATTAGTTTCTCCATACCGGAAAAGTCAATTGTATTGCTGTTGTTAGTGGCGGACAAAACACCTTTGTTTTTATCTGAAATTGTCCATCTGTTAGCTTGATCAATACCTTTAAGAGAATCAGTTTCACTTCCAACGAGCGATTGAATTGATTCAAAAGAGGTGACGTAATCAGCATCACCAATTTGGGTAACTGTGCCCTGATTTGCCGCCGTTAGCACCCAGGCGTTTTTTAAATTTTCCAAATTGGATGGATTTTGCGGGACGATCAGCTTGTTCGTATTTCGTTCACCATTGATAAGCGTGGCCTTACCAGTGGACGCCAAATTAAATGTGTCATCACCATCGCCACCTAATATATTTTTCACAATCGTGTTGATGTTAAAAATATCGGCGCCGTCACCACCTTGGGCATTTTCAATGCTTGCAAATTCAATGTGATTTAAATTTCCATCAATTTGCAATTTATTTATCGAATCAAAGGTCCATGTGCTTGGAGAATTTGTACCGGTTAACGTATCTGATGTAGATCCGCCAGTGATTTTCTGAATATTGGAAAAGCCAGCGTATCTAGCTGGAGTAGCTGAGGAGCTATCAAATAAATTGCCGCTATTAGCACCATTCATGGCAAAAATACTTTGAGTCGAGCGACTCGTTAAACTATTTTTACCAGTTCCAGAACCACCACTAAGCGTACCTGCTAGTGATCCTGTCGCGCCAATTGAGAAATCGTCAGCAAAAGCACTCCCGTTAAGATTATTCATTCCTTCGAAGGTAATCTTGTCAACAACTGTTGTATCAGTGGCTTGCACAGTGCCCGAACCCGCCCCGCTAATTACCCACGTATTTGCTTGGCCGCGACCAGTAAGTGTCCCCGAATTGCCCACAATCTCAGAGATATTAATAAATGTTTTACCGCTCACAGTACCTTTATAGGCGGTGGTAGAGTCTAAAGTCCAACTGGCATTCGATGTGTTGTTAGTAAGTTTATTTGTGCCACCTACACCGCCATGGATGATGCCGTCTACGGACGTTCCGCTAGCAATCAAAAAAGAATCGTTGAGCGCATTACCCGTTAAATTTATCATTCCGGTAAAGGATGTTAAGTCGGTGCTGTTAGTTTCAAGTTGAACTGTACCGGCATTTGCGGAAATGACTTGCCAATCGTTGTTTTGATTTCTTCCAACCAATGTGTCTGAGCCACTACCAAAAAGGTCATGGATGTTTTGAAAATTTTGTGAGTTTAATTTTCCTGACAGAGTAGCGACTTTATCCAACGCCCATGTCGCACCAGCAGCTTCATTTTTTAAACTATTTTTTGCTATGCCTGTTCCACCATTGATGGTACCTGTTAGAGACCCAGTGGCCGTTAAGATGAAATCATCTTTACCATTCTGACCAATGAGGTTACTCATGCCCGCGAAAGAAATTTGATCTGCTGCAGATGCAGAACTGCGAAGCGTTCCAGAATTTGCACCAGAAATGCTCCAATCATTATCCTGGTTACGCCCCACCAAAGTATCAGCACCGCTTCCAGTGATTGAGTCTACCCCCG